>ERZ779637.67-NODE-67-length-72394-cov-8.469401_pt1 | contig 72394 bp, 72 predicted proteins | sample MGYA00514196_ERZ779637 | MGnify/ENA primary metagenome ERZ779637 (study PRJEB29562, sample SAMEA4376700) | mouse gut metagenome | isolation source: Cecum | study: EMG produced TPA metagenomics assembly of the A DSS colitis mouse model was used to assess the microbial...
CAGCTTTAATTATCCAATGTAAAACTATGTGTTATTTTGTGTTCAATGTACTAGGTGGTTGTGCTCCCGGCTTTTACGTCCCTACTCACCCACGAACATAACATTTCAGGCTGAACTGTTACATATTCGCATTTTCGCATTTTTATCCTTTCATTTTCTTGTCATTGCCCCCATGGTATGTTATACTTCATGCAAAGCACATATTGCTTACGGTTTCGGCTCTGTATACGCTCTTGTATTCTTGGACATTTCGGAAAATCTTCATTTCCACGAAAAAAAAATCTTGGGGAGAATAGGAAGACTGATATGTGCAAAGGATTGGCGGGACGGATAGAAATGGGATGAAGGGAAAGCCGGAAAGGGAAAAGGGTATGAAACATATGGATAAAGCGGCAATTGTGACAGGGGTATTGTGTATCCTGTATTTTATTGCCATACGGGTGATTGCCATTCATGGTACCAACTTCTATTTTATATGGCTGTTTGCAGGGATTGCCCTGCTGGTTTGGGGGATTTGCATGAACCGGGGGATTTTCATTCCGCATTTGCCCATATGGTTCCGGCGGGCGTGTCTGGTTATATTCTGTTTGGGATGCGTTTTGCTTTTGGCGGTGGAAGGCTGTATCCTAAGCGGATTTGCGGCGAAAGGACCGCAGGGACTGGATTATATTATTGTGCTGGGGGCGCAGATGAAGGCACATGGTCCAAGCAGGGTGTTAAAGATGCGGCTGGATAAAGCGTACGAATATCTGGTGGAGAATCCTGACACGATTGTCATTGTTTCGGGAGGACAGGGGGCGGATGAGCATGTAAGCGAGGCACAGGGAATGCTTGATTATCTGGTGGAAAAAGGGATTGCGCCGGAACGCATTTTTAAGGAGGACCAGTCGCGCAATACCAGCCAGAACATTAAGTTCAGCAGCGGCTTTTTGGATATGGAGAACCATTCTGTCGGGATTGTCACGAATAACTTTCATATTTTCCGTGCAACCCATATTGCCCAAAAATGCGGGTATGCCCAGGTGTATGGGATTGCCGCGCCGTCGGAATTACTTATGCAGGGCAATAACATGCTGCGGGAATTTATGGGCGTGATGAAGGATTTCCTGGTAGGAAATATATAATCATATATTGTTTAAAAGGACATGGAAAAATATAAAAAAGGAAAAGAAATGAAGATAAAAGAAAGAACAAAAAGGCAGGAGGATGGAAAATGGATGCGGTAGGACAATTAAAGCAAATGATTGACGAAAGCAGCAACATCGTGTTTTTCGGGGGCGCCGGGGTATCCACGGAAAGTGGGATTCCGGATTTCCGCAGTGTAGACGGACTGTACCACCAAAAGTATGACTATCCGCCGGAGACGATTTTAAGCCATACTTTTTACCGGAAGAAACCGGAGGAATTTTACCGGTTTTACAGGGATAAGTTAATCGGATTTGAGGCGGAACCCAATGCGGCCCACAGGAAGCTGGCGGAATGGGAAAGGGAAGGAAAACTAAAAGCGGTAATCACCCAAAACATTGACGGTTTGCATCAGGCGGCAGGAAGCAAAAAGGTGCTGGAGCTGCACGGTTCCACGCTGCGCAATTACTGTGAGGGCTGCGGGAAGTTTTTTGACGTGGAATACGTCAGGGAGTCCGGGGGCGTTCCGGTATGCGATGCCTGCGGCGGGTCCGTGAAACCGGATGTGGTGCTGTATGAGGAAGGTTTGGACCAGCAGGTATTGTCCGAGGCGGTAAGTTTCATAAAAAATGCGGATGTGCTGATTGTGGGTGGAACGTCCCTTGTGGTGTATCCGGCAGCAGGTCTGATTGATTATTATACGGGACATAAACTGGTACTGGTGAACAAGACGGCAACGGCACGGGACGATGTGGCGGATTTGGTGGTACAGGGCGCAATCGGGGAAATTTTTAGCCGGTTATAACCGGTAAAAAACGAAAAAAGGAAATCAGATATGGATATTCAGGTAGGTGATGTCCTGCGGCTTAAGAAACAGCATCCCTGTGGGAGTAAGGAGTGGGAAGTTCTGCGCGTTGGCGCGGATTTCCGGTTAAAATGCGCAGGATGCGGACACCAGATTATGATTGCACGCAGGGCATTGGAGAAAAATGTGAAAGAGATTAAGAAATAAATCAGGAAATCAAAGAAAAAACTTGAAAAATTTGGAGTGGTATGCTATCATATTAATCCGTGATAGATTTCAAATTCCTTGCTCCCGGTCAGTCGGGGGCCAGAGACCAAAAGGAGGTAAAGCACATGAACAAGTATGAATTAGCCGTTGTTGTCAGTGCAAAAATCGAAGATGAAGAAAGAGCAGCAGTCATTGAGAAATGCAAAGCCCTTATCGAGAGATTCGGTGGACAGGTTACGGACGTTGATGAATGGGGTAAGAAAAGATTAGCTTACGAAATTCAGAAAATGAAAGAAGCCTTCTATTATTTCATCCATTTCGATGCTGAAAGCACTGTTCCGGTCGAAATCGAAAACAGGGTTCGTATCATGGACAATGTGATCAGGTATTTGTGCGTACGGCAGGACGAGGCATAAAGAACAGGAGAATGTATGAATAAAGTAATACTTATGGGACGTTTGACGAGGGACCCCGAAGTGAGATATTCCCAAGGGGATACCCCGACGGCATTTGCCAGATATACACTTGCGGTTGACCGCCGTTTTAGCAGGAACGGGGACGATGCGACAGCGGATTTTATCAGTTGTGTGGCATTTGGGAGAAGCGCGGAATTTGCGGAAAAGTACCTTCATAAAGGAACGAAAATCGCGCTGACCGGCCGTATCCAGACCGGAAGCTATACCAACCGGGACGGAGTGAAAGTGTATACCACGGATGTTGTGGTTGAGGATCAGGAATTTGCGGAGAGCAAGAACAGTTCCGGCGGAGACGGGGGTTATGCCGGTAACAGTGGTTTTTCCGGCGGCGGAAGACCTGCTCCCATGGCAGCCGGCGACGGTTTTATGAATATTCCTGACGGAATCGACGAGGAATTGCCGTTTAACTGATAATGAATTTGAGATAGGAGGCATGTAATTATGGCTTATAATAAAGCAGAGAAGTCTGATTCTCCGATGAGAAGAAAAGGCGGCATGCGCAGAAGGAAGAAAGTATGCGTATTTTGCGGCAAAGATAACGTAATTGATTATAAAGATGTCAATAAGTTGAAAAGATATGTATCCGAAAGGGGAAAGATTCTTCCCAGAAGGATTACCGGAAACTGTGCAAAACACCAGAGGGCGCTTACGGTTGCCATTAAGAGGGCGCGTCATTTGTCCCTGATGCCTTATGTTCAGGATTAATCATGAATCGAAAAAAGAAAAACGGTTGCCGCGTATTGTGCGGTAACCGTTTTTTATGCACACCCCCGTGCAAAGGAATATGCCGCTAAAGCGGCGCACGGGGCGCGCGGCGAGTAGGGAAGATATCTTCCCTGCTCGATTGCACACGGGCCCCAAAAGGAAGATGCCGGCGCCCCATATTATTCTATGGAAACGGCAGTCTTTTTTTCTGCTTCCCGCAATTCATTCCGATCATTTACAAGCCTTACCCCATCCAGTTTTGCAATTTGTTCCCGGATTGCCGCAGTATCGGCATCGAGTTTGACGGTAACGGTATAATTGGAGGAATCTTTTAAAGGGTTTTCCGTAAACTGCATGGCGATTTCTTCCGGAAGATATTCCAGCCGGAATTCTTCCCATGCCTCATCACTACTGGTAAAGTGCAGCGAGTAAATACCGGGCATGGCGTTTAGTTCTTTGCCGATGGCATTGATTTGATCTTCCGTAATGCCGTAATCAAAAAACACGGTCAGGTTTTTGGTTTGGTACAGGTTATAGGCGGCATAGGAAGTGGTGCCCACTGCGGTGAACAGGACGATTGCCAGGGCCGCGGCAATCCATTTGGGATACCGGAACCGCAGGGAAGCTGTACGGTTTTGGCTAAGACAGCCTTCCAATAAATCCTGCGCCGTTTGTTTCGGCATGGTAATGCTTGTGACGGCTCGTTTTAATTCTTCCATTTTAAAGTCTTTCATTTTTAATTCCTCCATTTTTAATTCTTCCATGGTTGTGGTTTCCGTTAAATCGTTATTGGTATTGTTCATAGAGTCCCTCGCTTTCCGTTAATTGCTTTTTCAGTGCGTCCCTGCCCCTTTGCAGGCGTTTCTTTACCGCATTTTCCGTTAAACCGGTTATTTTTGCCGTTTCCTTTATGGAATAGCCTTCTACATAATGCAGCAGCAGGACGCTTTTCCATTTGGCGGGCAGGGCGGTGATTTCCCGGATGAAATCCCGTTGGTCAGGCGGGACGGGAAGGTTTTCCAAGTCGTCCAGGTTTACGCAGGCATGGCGTCTGTGGAAACGCAGGAAATCCCTGCATAAATTGGATGTGACTTTTAGGAGCCATGCTTTTTCGTGTTCTTTTTCCCGGAAGACAGGCGCTTTTTCCATATATTTGATCAGCGTTTCCTGTAAGATATCCTGTACGTCGTGGGGGTTTCCGAGGAAAATGTACGCCGTGCGGTAAAGCAGGTTCCCGTAAGTTGTCAGGACATTTTTAATGGCTTCCTCATTATCTTTTTTGTCGGGTACCACATTCGGTGTCCTCCTTTCGTTTGTATTCTTTATTATATACACGTTTGTTATCTGATAAAAGTGACAAAAAATGACACGCCTTAAGGGAACTATTGCATGGCATTTTAGCCGTAGGGGATGAAAAATGTCGAAAAGGGCTGAAAATGAATGGATAATGTTGTGGAACTTCGTGAAAAAAAATGATATACTATAAGCGGTGTATTTTTAAGCCCCGTCCTGTGCGGCGGGCGGAAGGGATGTCGGCGCCGGAAGACGGTGCAGGACAGGAATACAGAGGTTAACGTATGAAGAACAGCATTAAGTTAAAAGGCAGGTTGAAGAAATATCTGCAGACGTCCGTTTATTTAGGCGTCTTGCTGGTATTGGTAAATCTTGGGATATATGTCATTGATTACAGGGCGGGGTTGATTCTGACATGTTTCGTGGTGTTTTATTTTGCCATCGTCATATCGCTTTTGTTGTACAACAAACCCATCATCATGAACGAGTTAATCAGTTTTGCCACCCAGTACGGACAGATACAGCGCAGGCTGCTGCGGGATTTGGACCTGCCCCATGCGCTGCTGGATGAAGCGGGAAAAATTATTTGGACCAACATTGCGTTTGAAAAGGCGGTACATAAGGAAAAAGGCTACCGGAAATCCATTACGTCCCTCTTTCCGGTTATCACGAGAGAGAAACTTCCGGGGGACGTGGATGAAGTGGAGATGAGCGTCAGCTTTGAGGACAACGATTATGTGGCGAAGATGAAAAAAATTTCCTTAAAGGAAATGGCGTTGAACAGCGATATCATTGAGGACAAGGATTATGACGGCTATTTGATTGCCATGTATTTGTTTGACGAGACTGCCCTTAAGATTGCGCTGCAGGAAGTGGATGACCAAAGCCTTGCGGTGGGCATGATTTATATTGACAATTATGAGGAAGCGCTCGAAAGCGTGGAAGAAGTCCGGCGTTCCCTGCTTATCGCGCTGATTGACCGTAAGGTGAATAAATATATTGCGGGGCTGGACGGTATCTGTAAAAAGATTGAGAAGGACAAGTTCCTGATTATCATGAGGAAAAAGGCGATTGCCTTTTTGCAGGAGAGCCGTTTTGATTTGCTGGAAGACGTCAAGACCGTGAATATCGGCAATGAAATGGCGGTGACAATCAGCGTAGGCGTCGGTTTGGACGGGCTGAGTTACGCGCAGAATTATGAGTTTGCCAGGAATGCCATCGATTTGGCATTGGGAAGGGGCGGAGACCAGGCGGTGGTGAAGACACCCCACAATACGGTATATTACGGCGGAAAAAGCCAGCAGGTGGAGAAAAGTACCCGCGTAAAGGCACGGGTGAAGGCGCATGCGCTGAAGGAAATCATTTCCGTGAAAGACAAGGTGCTTGTCATGGGGCACAGGAATGCGGATATTGACAGTTTCGGGGCGGCGGTGGGGATTGCGCGCATTGCAGCCACGCTGGAACGGAAGGTGCATATTGTCTTAAGCGATGCACCGGTATCCCTGCAGCCTTTTGTGGATATGTTCCGTGATAATCCCGATTATGATGAGGATTTGATTATCAACAGCCAGCAGGCAGTGGAGATGGTGGGGAACAACGCGGTTTTGGTTGTGGTGGACGTGAATAAGCCAAGCATTACGGATTGCCCGGAACTGCTGCGTTTGTGCAAATCCATAGTGGTGTTCGACCACCACAGGCAGGGAACGGAAGTCATAGAGAATGCCACCCTTTCTTATGTGGAAGCGTATGCGTCTTCCACCTGTGAAATGGTGTCGGAGATTTTGCAGTATATCGGGGAAAACATAAAGATTAAATCCATGGAAGCCGACTGTATGTATTCGGGAATCATGATAGACACCAATAATTTTATGACGAAAACGGGCGTCCGTACTTTTGAAGCGGCGGCGTTCCTAAGAAGGAACGGGGCGGATGTCACGAGGGTGCGCAAGCTGTTCCGCGAAGAAGCGGCGGAGTACAAGGCGAAGGCGGATGCGGTCAGCCAGGCGGAGATTTACCGCAATGCCTATGCCATTTCCATCTGTACCAGCGATGATATCCAAAGTCCCACGGTGGTGGGTGCGCAGGCGGCAAACGAGCTGTTAAACATCAAGGGGATAAAGGCGAGCTTTATCCTGACGGAATACCAAAACCTGATTTATGTCAGTGCACGTTCCATTGACGAAGTAAACGTGCAGCTTGTTATGGAGCGGCTGGGCGGAGGCGGACATATGAATACCGCAGGCTGCCAAATGGAAGACACGTCACTGGCGGAAGGGATTGGCATTATCAAGCGCACGCTGGATACGATGATAGAAGAAGGGGAAATTTAGGAAAGAAGAATTTAGGAAAGAGGAATTTAGGAAAGAAAAATTTAGTCAACGCTGCATTGCAGATGGTGTAACCGGATACGCAGGAAGGAATGCAATGTGGTCAGCATAAGAGAAAGGCAGGAAAACAAACATGAAAGTGATTTTATTGGAAGACGTGAAAAGTCTTGGAAAAAAAGGACAGGTTGTGGACGTCAGCGACGGTTATGCGAGGAACTATGTATTGCCAAAGAAGCTGGGGATAGAAGCCAACAATAAGAATATGAACGATTTAAAACTGCGGAAGGCAAATGAGGAGAAAATAGCCAAAGAGCAGTTGGAAGCGGCGCAGGCATTTGCCGCCGAGATGGAAAGCAAGGAAGTGGTCGTATCCATTAAGTCCGGCGAAGGCGGGAGGACATTCGGCTCCGTATCTTCCAAGGAAATTGCGGAAGCGGCAAAAGCGCAGTGCGGTATGGAAATTGACAAGAAGAAAATCCAGCTTACGGAAACCATTAAGAATCTGGGGATTTATGAGGTAACGGTAAAGCTGCATCCGAAGGTATCGGGAAAGCTGAGAGTAAAAGTGCAGGAAGCGTAGTAAGAACCGTATTTTTGGAACATCACGGATAAGGCGGGGAGAGAAACTTGGCGGAAATGGAAGAAGCGCTGCTCAAACGGATACTCCCGCACAGTATGGAGGCGGAGCAATCGGTCATCGGCGCGATGATTATGGATAGGGAAGCCATTGTGGTGGCATCTGAGATTGTTACGTCCGAAGATTTTTACAGCAAACAGTGCGGGACTTTGTTTGAAGCGATGGTGGAATTGAATGACGAGGGAAAGCCGGTGGATTTGGTCACGTTACAGGACCGCCTGAAGGAAAAGGATGTGCCGCCGGAGGTAAACAGCCTGGAATTTATCAGGGACCTGATAACCGCGGTACCGACCTCGGCAAACATAAAATATTATGCGGATATCGTTGCGGAAAAAGCGGTATTGCGGCGGTTAATCAAGCTGAACGAGGAAATTGCGAATACCTGTTATGTAGGCAGGGAAAGTTTGGAATCCATATTGGAAGATACCGAAAAAAGGGTATTTAACCTGATACAGCGGAGGAATACCGGGGAGTACGTTCCAATCCGTCAGATTGTCATGAATGCCATGGACCAGATTGAACGGGCTTCCAAGAATAAAGGGAACGTGACCGGGATTGCCACGGGTTTTATTGATTTGGATTACCGCACGGCGGGGATGCAGCCTTCGGATTTGGTCCTGATTGCGGCCAGACCGTCCATGGGCAAGACGGCATTTGTATTAAACATTGCCCAGCATGTGGCGTTTAAGTTAAACCAGACCGTCGCCATATTCAGTTTGGAAATGTCGAAGGAACAGTTGGTCAACCGTCTGTTTTCACTGGAGTCCAAGGTGGATGCCCAAAAGCTGCGTACCGGAAATCTGTCGGACAATGACTGGGAAAAATTAATTGAAACAGCGGGTATTATTGGAAAATCCAACCTGATTATTGATGATACGCCGGGCATCACGATTTCGGAGATGCGTTCCAAATGCAGGAAATATAAGTTGGACAGCGATTTAAAGATGATTATTATCGATTATTTACAGTTAATGTCGGGAAGCGGCGGGGGAAGAAACGATTCCAGACAGCAGGAAATTTCCGATATTTCCCGTTCCTTAAAGGCATTGGCGAGGGAGCTGGGTGTTCCGGTCCTTGCCCTGTCACAGTTGAGCCGTGCCGTGGAGCAGCGCCCCGACCACCGTCCCATGCTTTCGGATTTGCGTGAATCCGGCGCCATCGAGCAGGATGCCGATGTGGTGATGTTCATATACCGTGACGATTACTATAACAAGGATACGGAAAAGAAAGGAATTGCGGAAATCATTGTGGCAAAGCAGAGGAACGGTCCCATCGGTACTATAGAACTGGTATGGCTGCCGGAATACACGAAGTTCGCGAATATGAAAAAATAAACGGTCAAAAGAAATTACTTAAGAGGACAAGCGTAAGGCGCTGTCCTCTTTTTACATATAAGACATACAAAATACGACACCAGTCGACAAGACACAGCAGGAAGGAGAGGAGAAAAGCAATGGAGCAGACACGGTATTTAATTTCGGATGCGGCGAAAAAAGTGGAGGTGGAATCCCATGTACTCCGTTACTGGGAGGATGAACTGGAAATTCCCATTAAGCGGAACGAATTAGGACACCGCTATTATACACAGGAGGATTTGGACCGGTTCCGTGAGATTAAGGTTTTGAAGGAACAGGGACTGCAGTTGAAGGCAATACGCGTAATCTTAAAGAATGGCAGGCTGGAGCCGTGGGACGGCAGGATGACAGGAGGCACCGGCGCAGAGGAATTTGCGGAAGGAAGAAACGGGGAAGCAGGAGCAAAGGAAGAAAGGATGGAAGAAAACATGGGAGCAGAAGCAGTGGTAACAAACAGGGCGGCAGACGGACATATCATCAGTGAACAGGAGCGTCATATGATTGAAATTATCAGGAAAAGGGACATTGCGGAAGTAAGGGAGGAAAGCAGGGAGGAAAAGAATGCGAGACTCCAGTTATTATTGCAGCATATGATTGCCGAGGCGGTAAGGGAAAATAACCGCGAGCTGTGCGAAGATATCAAGCAATGTCTGCTAAAAGAGATGGATTACCAGTTCCGGATGCAGGAAGAAAGGACGCAGGAGCGGGAAGATGAACGCATGAGGAAAGAGGAAGAACATTACAAGGCATTGGACGAGCTGATCCGCAGTTACAGCAGCAAAAAGGGAAAAAGGGCGAAAGAGGAAAAAAAGAAGACGGTCCGCTTCGGGTTAAAGAAAAAGCCTTCCATCATTTGATGGAGGGCTTTTTCCGTATTTTTTACTTCCTGTATGTGATTATTCTTCGGAAATAGCGCCGGTCGGACACTGTCCTGCACAGGAACCGCAGCTAATGCATTTGTCTGCATCAATTTCAAATTTGCCGTCCCCCATGCTGATAGCGCCTACGGGACACTGGCTCTCACATGCACCGCATGCTACGCAAGAATCGCTGATTACGTATGCCATAATAATTATCCTCCTTATATGTTATTGATAAATTGTTATCAAACTCTGTATCTATTCTAATATAAATCGCGGGTAAATACAAGAGAAACCTTTATAAAATATATGGCAAAAAGGAGGGCGGACGCACGGGAGTGATTATTTTGCGGGGCGTCCGCCTCTCAACACAACATTTCAGGCTGGTCTGCTATATGGCAGGTGCCGATTCCCCCCGCCTTTTCCGTATACCGTCCAAAATCACCTTCTTCTTTTCCACCACCTTATTTTTATCCATGGCGGGAACGCCCGCCAGTTTGTATTCCATTCCCAGTTTTTTGTATTTGGTTTCGCCCATGGTATGGTAGGGAAGTACGTCCAGTGCTTTCAGGTTTTGAAACTGCCCGATGAAATAGCCTAAGTCAAAGAGGTATTTGTCATCGTCGGTAATGCCCGGAACGACTACGTGGCGGATCCACATGTCTACCTGCTTTTCATTCAGGTAGGCGGCGAAGGCTAAAATGCCGTCGTTGGGCTGTGCGGTAAGTTCCTTGTGTTTTTCGGGGTCGATATGCTTGATGTCCAACATGACGAGATCTGTCAGCGTCATCAGGTGATCCAGCTTTTTAATCCATTCCGTGTTCTGCGGTTTGAAGGCGATGCCTGAGCTGTCAATGCAGGTATGGACGTTTTCCTTTTTCGCGATGGTAAACAGGTCAATCAGGAAATCCACTTGCATCAGGGGTTCCCCGCCGGTTACGGTAATGCCGCCTTTTGTGTAAAACGCGGCGTTTCTCCGGTATTGTTCAAATATTTCTTCCGGCTCCATAAGGGTACCGCCGTCCATGGGCCATGTATCGGGATTGTGGCAGTAAGCGCACCTCATGGGACAGCCCTGTACGAATACCACAAAACGCGTGCCTGGTCCGTCCACCGTACCGAAAGATTCCAGTGAATGTATTCTTCCTTGCATAGTTTTCCTCGTTTCTGCGCTGCCTTTTGTGGTTCCACTCATTGGGTCGGAGAGACAGCGCTGCCGCCAACCCTTTTGTTTTGCCTTATAGGATGCGGGAGCATCCTTTTTTATGCTTATAGTATAGCAGAATGGGAATGAAATGCAATACTCAAACGGCTCCTATCTGAATCACAGTCACCGAATGAGGGCCTATCCTGACCTTTATTCCATCCTTACAAGTTTCAAGCTCCTCTTTTCGAATGAATACTTCCGTTTTCCCCGTATCATTGTATGAGTTTGGTTCCTTGCCTTCCAACCGGTAAATTACGCTCTCCGGGCTGCAAGATACCTGGCCGTTTTGCATACCGTCCCTCTGATTCCGGGTTGCAGTATTCCACCCAGTCGCTCATTTCCTCCGCTGTACCCGTACCGGTGTTGGTGCAGATGTAAGGCTCGCATCCGATTTTTTTGCAGAGTCGGATATATTCGTCCGTGCCGAAAGGATGGTCAAAGCCAATGATTGAAATATCCTCCGGCACCCGGTATCCGTAAGCGCGCAGCGCATTTACCGCATGATATGCTATCTGATTGTTAAACGCAAACAGACAGGTATAACTGATTGGAAGAAGCCGTATATATCCCATTTCCTGTGTCGTCTGTGCACTTTTTTAAGAGTAGCTTCTGACAGTTTGGTGTCATTACGCAACGCGCGTGAAACCGTATTAGCCGTAACTCCACGGCGTTCGGCAATATCCTTTATTGTGATTCTTTCATATGTTTTGTCCATGGTATCCTCTTTCCGTTTTGTTCATTCTCTATGGTTTCCATTATACTAAAGCCTTTTACCCATTTCAATCCTGCCGGTTTGGGGTTTTCCATTTTATTCTGTGCTTGCATGGCAATACGTTTTTAATGATAAACATTAAAAAAATATTGATAAATATTAAAATCATATTGACAAACATAAAATGATGGTATATGATGCCAGTATCAGGAAATAAATGCATGCAGAGAGAATGTGGCCTGGAAAAACGGATACGGAAAAACAGAAAAAACATAAAATCATAAAAAGAAGAAAGGATAGGAGAAAAATGAGCGGAGTAAATTCAAAAATCGAACGGATACAAAAAACGAGTAAGGTGGTGCTTACCGTGGCAAATATTATGAAGGTGTTTTTTATTGCGGCTGCGGCCGTCTGCATCGCGGCGGGAATTGCGGCTGTCGTGTTCGGGGAGGAAATGAATGACAGGCTGGTATGGGCGACGGAAAACGGGTTTTTACGGATAGGGGGAATTTACGGGGATGACGGGCTGGAATCGGATTTGACGGCTGCGGTAATCCAGGGCAGGCATATGTCCGAAGTGGTGTCGGGATATATGCTGGCGGCAGGAGGTATGCTGGCGGCCATGGCGGTGATGCTTCATTTTATCGGCAGGATATTTCGGGATTTCCGTGAAAGTTATTCCCCGTTTCAGCCTGGGCTGGTCAAAGAGCTGAAGATTGTGTTTGTGCTTATTGCTGTATTTTCCTTTAAAACCAGTTTGTTGGTTGGATTTTTAGTGAGCTTGGCATTGTGGTGCGTAATCCAGATTTTTGATTACGGCTGTGAACTCCAGCGGGAGTCGGATGAAACTCTTTAGAGCGTGCTGGAAAGTTGCTTTTTGGAAGATATCAGGAATGAATTTTCAAACACGCTTGTAGGAAGGGAGAATGAAAATGGCTATAATTTTAAGGTTGGACCGGATGATGGCGGACCGGAAGATATCTTTGAACGAATTGGCACAGAAGGTCGGTATTGCAAACGTGAACCTTTCCAATATTAAAACGGGGAAGGTTAGTGCAATCCGTTTTTCCACGTTAAATGCCATCTGCGATGTGCTGGACTGTCAGCCTGGGGATTTGCTGGAATTCCAAAGGGATGGGGATAACTGACGGGAAAATATGCTTGACACCGGAAAAAGGTCATTTCACAACATGGCATTCGGGAAAAACAGGGTATCCGCCGATATTATTTGTGTTGGCGGATATCTTGTTTTCAAGGGAAAATGAAAACGCAGGGAAAGGAAAAACCATGCAGATTGTAATATGTGACGACGAGAAGGAGATCAGGGATTGGTTTTTGGATAAAATCCGAAAGTTCTGTCCGGAAGCGGATGTCATGTGCTGTGCATCGGGGGAAGAACTTTTGGCGGGGGAAACCGTGCCGGATCTTTTATTTTTGGATATACGGCTACCGGAAATGGACGGTATGGAAACGGCGAGGAGGCTGAGGGAAAAGTATGGAAAAATGATACTTATTTTTATTACCGCTTTGGAAGAATATGTGTTTCTGGCGTTTGACGTGGGAGCGTTCCATTATCTTGTGAAACCTGTTTCGGAGGAAAAACTGAAAGAAGTATTGGAAAGGGCGGCAGGACAGTACCGGGAGGCGGCGGGGAGGAAACCGGTTTGGGAAGAAAAGTCCATTGTCATTAAAAGCGGCGGGGTGAGCAATAAAATCCGGCTGGAACATGTGGTATATGCGGAAGTTTACAACCGTAAAGTGGTCATTCACAAAACTGACGGAGATGTGGAATATTACGGAAGGCTGGGGGCGCTGGAGAAGATGGCGGGTGAGGATTTTTTCAGGTCCCACAGGGGATACCTGGTTCATTTTAAATATGTGGAAAAGTATGATGCATCCATGATTTGGCTGAAAGGCGGGACGGCGCTGATGGCAAAGCAGAAGTATCCGGAATTTGTCAGGAAATATTTGAAATATCATCGAAATAAAGGGGGAAGCGGAGTGGTATGAGCGAAGAACGTATGGTTTTTTATTATGAAGCCTTGATGGAAATCCATAACGTCATGATGGACGGAGTAACAGCGTTTTTTCTGTATGTAATGGTAAAGGAATTTCTGGGGAAACGCAGGTATGCTGCTTTTGCGGGAACGGCATATTTTTCCGTGATTATGCTGATGGCACATATTCCGGTTTATGTCAGTAATTTTACGGCTTATGGATTGGCGGTATTGGCGGCATTTTTGGTAATGTGGCTGTGTGAAAGGGAGAGACGGAGACAAAAGCTGTTTTTGACCGTTACTTTTTTTTCACTGCGCTGGATGGCAGCGGCAGTAGCCAATTGTACGGAAAATATCATATACCGGTTCTTCCCCGTTTTGTTGTATTCCCTGAATAACGAATGGATGACATTTCTAAGGACTGCGGCTGTTATGCTCCTGAATTTGGGACAGGACGTTCTGCTTATGTTTGCGGCGGTTTGGGTCATCCGTAAATTTTATCTGTATAAAAGGGGGGAAATGACGGGAAAGGAACTGCTGATGCTCTCTACGCCTTCTCTGTCGGGGATGGTTGGATACCACATGCTGAAACTCTATGAGGTTATTTACACGAATGATACGGGAAAAAATCTGTTGGATATTTACCGGCCATACCATTGGCTGTTTTTGCTGTATTATGTCTTTTCCTTTGCATCCGTGTTGGCGATGATTGTATTGTTCCAAAAAATTAAAAAAAGTCAGGAGGAAAAGTGGCAGGGAGAGTTTTTGCTGGGGCAAATGGAGGATATAAAAAAGCATATTGCTATACTGGAGAAGCGTTACCGGGATATCCAGGGGATGAAACATGATATGGGGAATCATGTAATGACTTTGGAGCGGCTGTATACCGGAAAAGAGTATGGGGAAGCAAAACGTTATACCGGGCAGTTAATGGAGGAACTGCGGGGGGCGGAACCGGGAATCAGGAGCGGTAATCCGGTTACGGATGTGATTTTGATGGAGAAACGGGAGGAAGCGGAGAAAAAAGGAATGGTTTTTACCTGCGATTTCCATTATCCGGAAGGAATGGGCATTAATGCGTTTGATCTCAGCATTATATTGAATAATGCCCTGAACAACGCCATGGAACATACGGCTTCCATCCGGAAACCGTTTATCCATGTGGAATCTTACCGAAGGGGAAATATTTATATGATGGAATTCCGTAACCGTATGGATGGGAGTGTGGACATGGATACGGAAAGCGGTCTTCCGGTAACGGCGAAACCGGATGGAACGGGACATGGTTTCGGTCTGTTCAACATCAGGAAGGTGGCGCAGAAATACAAGGGAGAATTGGATATCGGAGTAGAAAAAAGTATATTTCGGCTTAGTGTGATGCTTTTAGGAACGGGGGAGGGGTGACTTCACAACGGAAAAAAGTCCTTTCGTGACATGCCGCTTCAGAATGCGGCAGGAAGATTCGATATATGGGGTAAGAACCCTTATTTATGTATATTCCGAATCCGGGAAGCGGCTTGCGGGGATACGGAAAAGAACAAGAATACAGTGCAGAAAAAGATGTAGGAAAAAGGAAAGGATGGACAGTATGAAAGTTGATGGTACGGGCAGCGGAAAGGTAATCCAAAGTATGCAATTAGGCATGGGGCAGCGGGGAGATGCCGTAAGCAGGGATTTACAAAGGAAGATTGAGGACGCACAGAAAAGACTGCAGGAAGTGTCATCCGGCAAGGAAATGGGCGCTGAAGAAAAAAGTAAGAAGCGTCAGGAAATACAGAAGCAGATTTCGGAATTGCAAAATGAACTGCGTCAGCACCAAATCCGGCAGAGGCAGGAAATGTCAGCCGGCAAAACCGCATCCGACGGCAGTACGGAGAAGGCAGGAAAGGGAAATGGCGGAAAAGGCAGAAAAGGCGGAAAAGGAAAGAGCGGTGCCGGAATGGCCGCGCTGCTTTCCGCCGATGCTGCCGCCCAACGGGCGCAGATTCAAGGAAGTGCGGCGGCTAAGCTGGAGGGAAAGGCGAATGTACTGGAAGCGGAAATTAAGCAGGATGCAGCGACGGGAGGCGATACTTCAAAGAAAGAGGAAGAACTTGCGGATGTGAAGGCGATGGCGGAACATGCGTCTTCCGAACAGATGGAAACACTGAAAGAGGCGAACGGTACTTTACAGGAAGCGGCCGGAGCGCAGGAAGAAGATACGGTGCGGAGAACCCCTGAAGCGGAAGAAAAAGCGGATAAAAAAGATAAAAAATCGGATACGGAAGATAAGGAAACAGAAAACGGGGAAAAAGGGAAAGCAGAGCAGACAGGGGAAGCGGAAAAGGGGGCTTCCATAGATATACGTTTGTAGTCTGCCATTTGAGTTTGTAAATCTGGTTCTATCATAAGTTTACATGTTAACATATTACGTACCGGGGTATCGTACCACGGGCAATCGGACAGTGGGAATTTCACTGTCCGATTGTAGTTTCCGTGTGTGGGAGAACTGACGGGTGTCAAACAAACGGGTAGGAAAGTTATCTTTCCTACCCGTTTATAAAGTTCATCAATATACTGTTTTTACAAGACTGTCAAAAATTAAATCGCCTCATGGAAAGTACGGGAAATAACGTCTGCCTGCTGTTCCGGTGTCAATTTAATGAAGTTTACAGCGTAACCGGATACGCGGATGGTCAACTGGGGATAGTTCTCAGGATGTTTCTGTGCATCCAAGAGGGTGTCCCTGTTCAGAACGTTAACGTTAAGGTGATGGCCGCCTTTTGTTGCATATCCATCCAATAAGTTTACAAGATTATCAACCTGTGCTGCATTTTCTGCCATTTTACTTTTCCTCCTTCTATTTTTGTGGGGGATGACCACCTGTTAATGGTAGTCATCCAAGCCCTGTTGCAATGTGGGGACACTGCATGCCAACGGGGTTCTGGAACAGTCCGTGCATCCCATGGTCTGTACGTTTTTGGATTCCTTCATGGAATTATCCGTGTCTACATTCACATGACCTACACCCTGCATCATGCCGGAGTCCAACATCTTAACGAGATCGTCAATCATTTTATTATCGTCCATATAAAACCCCCGTTTTTTATTTTTTCGTTTACAAGATTAGTTGTTTAAATCAACTTCAAGGTCGCCTGCAAATACCTGATCTTCTTTTCCAAGAGCGCCCGGAATGATGGTGAAGGTATTGGAAATACCGTCCTGTGCATCCTTGAAAGGAAGTTTGGATACGGAAGACAGGGAAGCTACCGCACCGTGGGTATCGCGTCCGTGCATCGGGTTTGCGCCGGGTGCAAAAGGCTGTCCTTTCTTACGTCCGTCAGGTGTGTTACCGGTTGCCTTACCGTAAGTTACGTTGGACGTAATGGTAAGGATGGAAGTGGTCGGAACACCGTTCCTGTAAGTGTGGTGTCTCCGGATAGCGGTCATGAATTTGTGTACGATATCCTGTGCAATCGTATCCACGCGGTCATCATCGTTACCATATTTCGGGAATTCACCTGTGGTCTTGAAGTCAACGATTACGCCGTCTTCATCCCTTACCACTTCTACTTTCGCATATTTGATGGCAGACAGGGAGTCAGCCACGATGGAAAGCCCTGCAACGCCCGTTGCGAAATATCTCTTTACATCCCTGTCATGGAGTGCCATTTCAGCTCTCTCATAGCAGTATTTGTCATGCATGTAGTGGATAACGTTCAGGGTATTAACGTATACGTCAGCCTGCCATTCCATCATATCCATGAATTTTGCGTAAACATCATCATAATCAAGCACATCGCCTGCAACCGGACGGTATTTCGGTCCAACCTGTTTCTTTGTTACTTCGTCCACACCGCCGTTCAAAGCGTAAAGCAGACATTTTGCGAGGTTTGCACGAGCACCGAAGAACTGCATTTCCTTACCGATTACCATGGAAGATACGCAGCATGCGATACCGTAATCATCGCCGTGTGTTACCCTCATGAGGTCATCGTTCTCGTACTGGATGGAAGAAGTCTGGATGGACATCTTTGCGCAGTACCTTTTCCAGTTTTCAGGAAGCCTCGTGGACCAAAGAACCGTTAAGTTCGGCTCCGGGGAAGGACCAAGGTTTGTCAGTGTGTGCAGATAACGGAAAGAAGTCTTCGTTACCATCGGACGTCCGTCCACGCCTACGCCGCCAAGGGATTCCGTAACCCATACCGGGTCGCCGGCAAAAATCTGGTTGTATTCAGGTGTACGCGCGAATTTCACGCACCTTAATTTCATGATGAAGTGGTCAACGAATTCCTGGATCTGTTCTTCCGTAAAGGTTCCGTTTGCCAAATCCCTTTCTGCATAGCAGTCAATGAAGGTAGAGGTACGTCCGAGGGACATAGCCGCGCCGTTCTGCTCTTTTACGGAGCAAAGATATCCGAAATAAGTAGCCTGGATGGCTTCCTGTACGTTGGTTGCGGGTTTGGAGATGTCGCAGCCGTAAGAAGCAGCCATTTCCTTCATCATCTTAAGTGCAACAATCTGCTCGGAAAGTTCTTCGCGGAGACGGATAACATCATCAGTCATAACACGTCCCGTGGAATCCTTCTGTGCCAACTTGTCTTCAATCAGGTAATCGATACCGTACAGGGCAACACGCCTGTAATCGCCGATGATACGGCCGCGTCCGTAAGCATCCGGAAGACCCGTGATGATGTGTGCGGAACGGCATGCCCTCATTTCCTGGTTGTAAGCATCGAAGCATCCTGCGTTATGCGTTTTCCTGTGTGTGGAGAAGAACTCGCTGATTTCGGGATCTACTTCGTAGCCGTTATCGGAACAAGCCTTCTCTGCCATACGGATACCGCCGTAAGGCTGTAAGGAGCGTTTGAACGGTTTGTCTGTCTGGAAACCTACGATGGTCTCTTTGTCTTTGTCAAGGTAGCCCGGACCATGGGAAGTAATTGTGGAAACAACTTTCGTGTCCATGTCAAGAACACCACCTGCTTCGCGCTCTTTCTTCTGCAAGTCAAGTACCATGCTCCATAAGTCTTTCGTGTTCTGTGTAGCTTCGGCTAAAAAAGACTCATCACCGTCATAAGGGTGATAGTTTTTCTGGATGAAGTCGCGTACGTTAACTTCATTTTCCCATTTGCCGCCTACAAAATCTTTCCATTCTGGTCTCATTTTGAAAAGCCTCCTATTGAATTATAATATGATTGGTTAATAAAGCACTAATCTTGTATATTTCATATTATAAGTGAAATATAGTGATAACGTCAAGCAAGGAAGTGTACTTTTTTCTGTACATTCGGTATGTTTTTTGTTTTAAAATTGTTAATTTTTTGTGAAATTTATTGCCGTGGGCAACGGGCCGGGCAGCCGCACTTGTGCAGATATAATTCTGTTTGCGGGATATGGAAAATAAAGTGCAGCTTGGGGTAACAGTTTAGCCTGAAATGTTATGAACGGTTACAGAAAAAGGAAGGAATAGGTTGAAAGAAACGGGAAAAAGTATTATACTATATAAATGTTTGAATTCATAAAAAGGAGGATAAAAAGATGGCAGAAATTACGAAGAATACAACAATCGGCGAGGCATTAAGAATAAATCCGGATATTGCACCCGTATTAATGGAAATTGGTATGCATTGTTTGGGATGTCCTTCCGCACAGGGAGAGACACTGGAAGAAGCGGCAATGGTACATGGGATTGACACGGATACGCTTATGCAGAAAATAGCTGCGGTGTAACGGGGCGGATAAGTACAGTATCAAATGAACGATAAGAATCCGTAATTAAGTAATATAAAAATAATAATAAATAATAGAAAAAGGAAGACCGGTTTTTGCCGCGCTTCCTTTTCTTTATTTTTATATTTCTTTCTTTTATATCCTGCTCAGTGCCTGCAAAGCATTTTCCCGGATAACGGGACTGAAATGTTCTTCCAGATAGGCTTCGCTGGCGGTGACATATTTTTCCGTCCTGCCGTATTCGGACAGGATGTTGCATACTTTATTAAATTCCACCGGACTGTGTTTCCCTTTGGACACAACCAAAACATAACGGTGTGCGGCATCGTTCCGGTACAGGGAATTGGTTTCGTTGTAGCATGTTGCCAGTACGTGGGAAATCCTTGATACCGTATGGAGGGAATCAAAAGAGAAAATCCGGGTCAGATCCTGCGGGACATCGGCTTTTGGCTGTTCCTGTTCGGACGGACTGTCCGGTTCTGCCGTATCGCCGGTAGCAGCCTGCTCCAAAGCCTCCGCAAATTTCCCTTCGTGTATTTTGCGGAATAAATCCAGCACATCGTCCGCGCCTTCGGATAAATTATCCAGTACCTCATCCAAATCTTCTTCCGAATCGTGGACGGAAGGGGCGAATTTGGAAAAACGGGTATCCAGCTCGTCGGGGTCCTCCACTTTTGTAATAATTAGCACGATGCATTCGGAATTGAGCGGGATGGCTTCTATCATCAACGGAATGTCCTCTGCCTCGAATCCGAATTCAAAAGATGCCTGCTGCATCATATCGCGGAACAGATTCTTTGCTTTTTCGGTTCCATATGCAAGTTCGCTGATTTTTAATTCACGGTCGGCTAAATCTTCCCTGGTAAGCGTACAGCGAATCTGATGGTCGTTTACTTTTTCAATTTTCATGTTATCACATCCTCACTATTAAGATACTGCCACCTCATTTATATTGTGACTAACCTGAATCCGGTGCTGCCCCGGTCAATATCCCAAGCTGCACATTTATGAATGCAGCACTCACTGACTTTGGAATCCTGAAATCATGATACCTTACAGTTAAAAGTATATTATACTTTCCGCTTGTTTAAGTCAATAGAAATCGGTCACTGTTTAATTTTTTTTAATAAAATTGTGACAAAATTCCAATTTTTTCTTGAATTATGGAAAAGCGTCTGTTATAATCAGACATATGGAATGTCTCCGGATAATCGGTATCGGAAGGAGGCATGGTTAAATTCAATACGGTAAGCTGCGGTACAATGCGCATGTGCCGGAAGGCTTACGGCTGTATCAGTAAATAATATAATTGGAATATCATTTGCCGTTTCCTTTATTTTATGCAGGAACGGCAGCAGAAGGTATTTCAATCTTTTCTCCCATTACAGTAGTATGGGAGGAGTCTTACAGGCTTATGTGTCTGTTCAGAAAATAAAATTTTCCAAAAAGATTTCACGTTATTATCATTCACATTCACGAATATTTATTTAAAAAAGAGGGTAATTTTATTTTTAGTATTTTATGTTGATGCATGTCCGGACATTCCGTCAAAAAGGTTAAACTATATTTAAGAAAAAAGAACGTGGACAGGGCTGCCTGTTTCATGGCTGTGGCAGGAGGTGGTACACCTGACAATGACATTTTAAGTATTCCAACCGGAAAAGGCTTTGCCAAAGGGGCGAAAACCGTGCCTATAAAGTATGGACGGAAATAGGGGAATATATCACGGAATACCTAAAAAATTTAGGAAAGAACAGTCCTCCTTTTGGATTCCGTCCGGCTTTTGGGGACGGCAGACGTACCGCCGGTTAAGGCTTCTCTGCAAAAAAGGAAAGCGTAATAAATAAAAACAGCGTACCGCAAGGAAAACCGAGTATGGACAGGAAGACCCCCGAATGGCTGTATCGTGGTACGCTGTCAAAAAAAGCCGTAAAAAGTCAAATTTGTTAATGACGGTACAGGAATAGTTTGCTATAATAAGGACGGTTAGAAGGGAGCTGGATAAATGAAAAAATTAATTCCGGTATTTACTGCGATCGTCCTTATTATTTTAATTGTGGCGGTCAGCGCAGGAGTGAAACTGGCGGAGAAATATTCCTATTCCAAGGAACGTGCGGATTTGAAGGAATATTTTGGGATTGAAAAAGAAGACGAGGTTGCCATTGTGCTTCAGGACGAACGGGTGGAAGAAAAAGCGAAGCTGATTGGCGGCGTTTATTATTTTGATATGGCGACGGTACAAAAGTATTTTAACGACAGGTTTTACGAGGACCGGAACGAGCAGTTGCTACTGTATACCCTGCCGGATGATACGGTAAGGGTGGAAATCGGCGCTTCTTCTTATACCACGGCGGACGGTGCCGTGGACATGGGTGTACCCATCGCTTTATACGGGGCGGGACCGGACGGGAGCAGCGAAGTGCTTTATCTGGCAGCCGATTATGTGAAGCTGTTTGCGGATTATACTTACGAGACATTTGCGGAGCCGAACCGGATGCAGGTCTATACGGAGAAACCGCAGGACAGGCAGGAAGGCAGGATTACGAAGAAAACGGCGGTCCGTTACCAGGGTGGCGTGAAAAGCCCGATTCTTGCCGATTTGGCGGAAGGGGATACGGTAATTATATTGGAAGAAATGGAAACGTGGAGCAAGGTCAAGACGGCGGATGCCCTGATTGGATATGTGGAAAACAAACGGCTGGAGACGGAAAGCGCCGGAATGGCGGTGGAGGATTTGCAGCCGCAGATTCAGGGAACGGACGATACGGGATTTCGTAACCCGGAATTTACCAGCCTGACCAGACCTTATAAAATTAATTTGGGCTGGCATGTGGTAGCGGGGACCGGAGGGAATGACACACTGGTGTCGGCGCTGCAGAACACGGAAGGGATTAACGTGGTTTCCCCTACATGGTTTGCCCTGACGGACAGCGAAGGGAATTTCTCCAGTTTCGCCACATCGGATTATGTGACGCGTGCCCATGACATGGGTTTGGAAGTGTGGGGATTAATTGATAATTTCTCCAACAGGGATGCGGTAGACACATACGAACTGTTGTCCCATACCAGCAGGAGGGCATATTTGATTCGGAATCTGGTGGACACGGCGCTGGGATACGGTTTGGACGGAATCAATGTGGACTTTGAAAGCATCAGCCAGGATGCGGGGACACATTTTGTCCAGTTTATCCGGGAACTGTCCGTGGAATGCCGGAAAAGCGGATTGGTGCTTTCGGTGGATAACTATGTACCCACCGGGGATACGGACCACTACAACCGGAAGGAGCAGGGCGTGTTTGCCGACTATGTGATTATCATGGGATATGACGAGCATTACAGCGGAAGCCGGGAAGCGGGGAGCGTGGCATCCATCGGTTTTGTGGAGGAGGGCATCCGCAGGACGGTGGAACAGGTTCCTGCCCATAAGGTTATAAATGCCCTTCCTTTTTACACCCGTATCTGGAAAAGTGAGGGGGCGGACCTGACCAGTGAAGCGGTGGGGATGGAGATGGCGGAGCAGTTCGTGGCAAACCATAACATGGAAGTACGTTGGGACGAAGCGGCGTGCCAAAACTATGCGGAAGCCAGTGAGGGCAGTGCGTTCTATCAGGTGTGGCTGGAGGACGAGCAGTCCATAGAAGCGAAGCTGAATATCATGCAGAAATATGAAATCGGCGGCGTGGCGGCATGGAGGCTCGGATTTGAGAAGGCTTCCATTTGGGGAATTATAAGGGGATATTTGGAGAAGTAAAAACAAAAATTTTATCTTTCAGGGCAAAGAAATAAGACCGGGAACCTGTTTTGGATTCCCGGTCTGTTTTTATGCGCAGCCCCATGCAGAGGAAGTGTGCCGCCAAGGCGTCGCGTGGCTTTTGCTATCGTTTTTTCACATCTGCCGTATCACATTTTTCCGCATTCCCTGCGTATTTTTTCGGGCTGCATTTCATAAGATTTAGTAACGGTGCGGGAGTGGTGGCGGACAGATGGTGGATGAAAGACAGAAAAAAGGTTTGGGAATCGTAATGGCGGCGGTGCTGCTTGTGTCCATGTATTTTGTGGCGGGAGAGGGAGCGGTTTATGTAAATTCGGAGCGGCTGGTTGCAGAGGAAGGGGAAAAGGAGAAGTTCTGCGTTGTCATCGATGCGGGACATGGGGGTGCGGATCCCGGTAAGGTGGGGGTTGACGGTTCTTTGGAAAAAGATATTAACCTGCAGATTGCCATGCGGTTAAAAAGCCTTTTGGAAGCGCAGGATATTGAAGTGGTAATGACGCGGACGGACGGCGGGGGGCTGTATGACGAAAACGCTTCCAATAAAAAAGTGCAGGACATGAAACGCCGTATTGCCATCATTGAGGAAGCGCAGCCGGAACTGGTGGTAAGCATTCACCAGAACAGCTACCATGAGGAATACGTGCACGGAGCCCAGGTATTTTATTTTACCGGAAGCGCCACGGGTAAAAAGCTGGCGGAACTGATACAGAAACGTTTTGTCATCAATGTGGATGCGGAAAATAAGCGGGAGGCAAAAGGAAACGACAGCTACTACCTGTTGAAAAAGACCAGCCGGCCCATTGTTATTGTAGAGTGCGGTTTCCTTTCCAACCAGGCGGAAGCGGGAAAGCTGAATTCCAAAGAATACCAGGAAAAAACGGCATGGGCAATACATATGGGGATTTTACAATATTTGAATACGCAGTGACGGGAAGTATTTTCGGAACATGTGCTTAACGCGGATTACGGGGAAGAAATTTAAAACGTTAATTTCTTGTATTGGAAGCGGTTTTTGAGTATACTGAAATTATATTTCGGAAGATACGGGGAGGTTATTATGCAGCAGGTTACGGAACAGCAGATTTTGTCCATGGCGCCCAATGCCGCCGCTGCGGGAAACGGCAGGAAAATATCCCAAAAGGGAGATTTTGTACGGCTGGAACGCTCTGCGGACGATACGTTTTACCTTGGGGAATGTACGGGCAGCGGGAAAAACAATTACATTACCACCGTGGATTTTATGGAACCCGGTAATCCGGTGTGCCGGTGTTCCTGTCCCAGCCGCCAGTTTCCCTGCAAGCACGGCCTGGCGCTTCTCTATGAGATTCTTGCCGGAAAAAATTTCGGCATCTGTGAAATCCCGGAGGACATTTTGAAAAAGCGTGAAAAGAAGCAGGCGCGGGAAGCAAAGAGCACAGCGGCAGGTACATTGACAGCCGAAGATGGGGAGGAGGCTGCCAAAAAGAAGGCATCGGCATTAAAGAGCGCGAAAGCCGCAAAAACCAAGAAACTGAAAAAGCAGTTGGAGGGTCTTTTACTGGCGGACAAGCTGATTCGGGAATTAATCCATGCCGGTCTCGGCACCATGGGGGGAACGGCGTTAAAAAACTATGAGCAGCTTGCAAAACAGCTTGGAGACTATTATCTTCCCGGTCCCCAGCGTCTGTTAAACGGGCTGGTACTGGAAATCGCCGCTTTCCAAAAGGACGGCAGGGAAGAACATTATGAGTCCGCCATTGCCATTTTGGAGAAATTCCGGATGCTGGTCAAAAAATCGCAGCAATACCTGTCGGAAAAACTGGAACGGGGGGATGTGGGGCAGGATGATACGGTGCTTTATGAAGAACTGGGCGGCGTTTGGAAACTTTCCGAACTGGAAGCCCTGGGAAAAGGAATGGCGGATGCGCATTTGATGCAGTTAGCTTTTTGGGTAACTTATGATGCCGCCAGAAAGGAATACATAGATACCGGATGCTGGGCGGATTTGGCATCGGGCGAAATCTTCGTGACACGCAATTACCGTCCGGTAAAGGCGTTAAAATATGTAAAGCAGGAAGATACCGTTTTCGGCGTGGCAGATGTTCCCATGGCGGTATGTTATCCGGGGGAAGGGAATCTGCGTATCCGCTGGGACGGCGCAGGGCTCCGTCCTGTGGAGAAGGAGGATTTGCAGAAAATCCGTGCCATGGCAGGAACTTCCCTCGCCGCGGAGGTAAAGACGGCTAAGAATCTGTTAAAAAATGCCCTTGCTGATCCTGTGTATCTGCGGTTGGTTTCTTTTGCGCAGATTGGGAAGACCCGGGACGGGTTTGCCCTGGAAACCGAAAGCGGGGAGACCATTGCCCTGGGGGATGCGCCGGGGATGGAGCCTTCCGCGGACAGGCTGGCGCTGCTGCCGGAGAAAGGTTTTCTGCGGCAGCAGGTACTGTTGGGCGCCTTCTATTATGACGGCAGGACAAGACGTCTGAACATGCAGCCCATCAGCATCATAACCGGGGAGGATGTGGTGCGCCTGCTTTACTAGGCGGGCAGCCGAAGCCGGCATATATGGTCAGGATCAGAGGAGGAAAAAGAAATGGATATTTCACCTTTATATGAATTGCGTGCAAGGCTCCGCGCCGCCATGATTGCAGGCACCGGCCTGCTTGCGGAAGATTTCCGCCTCAGGCGTGCGGCGGAGGCTTTTGCGCCTTTGGAGCAGGCTTCACCGGTTTTTGCCAAAATCGGGCAGTTGATTGGGCTGCTTTTATCCCCGGATGCGGAGAAGAAAGAAGATTTTCTGCTGGATGCCATTACACTGGTGGATGCCGTGCTGTGCACACAGGGAGCAGTGGCAGTGGAGGGGACAGTGGAGCCTTTGGCAGGAGGCGGGTGGGGCAGCGCCGTTACCAACGCGCCCTATTCCGTGGTTAAAACGTTAACGGAGTCCCTGTTAAATTCCGGCAGCGGACATTACGGTTACGTGCTGGATACCCACAGGGACCGCCCGGAGCTATTCCGGGATTACCGGATTAAGGCGGCGATGGTTCAGGCTTTGGGGGCTTCTTACGGGGAGCTTGCGGATACGGTGGCGGAATGGCTGAAAGAGGAAGATGCATCCATTCTGCCCCTGCTGCAGAACGGGTTTAATCCTAAGGGGAAAAAGGAAATGGTACGCCGCATCCATGTCATGATGGCGGTGGACGGGGAGGCGTCCAATGCCTTTTTTGTAAATATACTGCCGGAGGCGGAAAAAGAGGTGCGCCAGGCCATTATCTTTGCACTGCGCTGCCGTCCCGGAAACGTGGATTTGCTTTTGGAACTGACAAAGACGGAAAAGGGGAATGCGAGAAAGACGGCCTACTATGCGCTGGCAAATATGGAGGACGGAAAAGCGGAGGCTGTCTTCGCGGAGCTGTACAAAAAGAAGCCCGTGGATGCCATGCATTATCTGGTTTATGCGGAGACGGAATGGGCTTCCCGGTTTGTGGCGGGGAAATTGAAGGAACAACTGCTGCCTTGGGAGGAGGAACATGCCGAGCCTGTTATAACCCGGGAACAGGGAGTCCTGCTGGGGGAATCGCTGGCAGCCCTGCCCGGGAAAAGCGGAAAGGAAATCTGCGGGATTTTCCGCATGGCGGCGGATTTGGAAGAACGCATGAAATATATCTACGAAGACAAAAAAAACGTGTTTGTGGCCAACGCCGTCGGTGAGACGGTTATGGCAGGATTTAATACCGGAAACAGGGAGATTACGTTTACGTTTCAATCTTCGGTTCCCTATCTGCTGCACCAGGCATTGCACTGCCACCCGGACGGGGAACTCTGTGCCCTTGCGGTGGAGCTGTACGAGGCGGAAGGCAGGCGCAAAGGCAGGCGAAGGACCTATTTTCCCATGGCGGTGGCGGCACGGCTCCTTGACGGGGAGGACTGCTGTGACTGGCTGGAGAAGCAGCTTAAGGGGAAACTGTTCCAATCCGGCACGGAGTTCTATCCTCTGTTGGCAAGGGGGATTGACGGACTCAGGTTTGACGGGAGGGAAAACGCATATGTGCTGCATATCAAGCATGGACGCCGTACCCATCCGTCCGGGGAGCCGGCGCCGGAATACTGCAGACTGGTAAAACAGGATATCACCGGACGGTTTACGGACATTCTTATGCGCTGCCAGAACGCGGATATTGACCGGGTGCTGATGGACTGTGTTAATCCCGGGGATGAGGCTTACTGCCGTAAGCTGGGGGAATATTTTTACGGCCGTGCGCGGAAGACGGCGGCTCCCAGGGAATACCTGCTTGCCCTGAAGCACTGCGGGTATTCCAAATGCGAGGGGCTTGCCACCGGTTATTTTACCGGACAGAACCGCCCGTTCTATTTCTCGGAGCTTTCCGCTTTTGCGGCATTGCTGCCGGGGGACGGTGCCGCCGTATATGAGGAAATGCAAAGTGTTTATGATTTGTATCGGCAGGGGCGGCTGCGTATGCGGGATTCCCGTTCGGGGGAAGAACAGTTTTTGGGATTTTTGGATGAATTAAAGAGATGAATTAGAGATGAATGAAAGAAATGAATGAAAGAAAGGAACAGCATAACATTATGGAAGAACAATTACAAAGGCTGCCGGCAGAGCTGCTTTTCCAAAAAGAACTTGACGCTTTGGCTGCTGCCGAAAAGGACCCCGTTCCCGTGGGGTGGAAAATGTCTCCCCGTTCCGTCCGTACCTATATTTGCGGCGGCAGGGTGGGGAATACGGTCATTACCCCAAAATACATCGGGCATGAGCGGCTGGTGGAGATTGCAATCGCCACTTTGGTCACGGACCGGGCGCTTTTATTAATCGGGGAGCCGGGGACTGCCAAGAGCTGGCTGTCGGAGCATTTGACCGCCGCCATCAACGGGGATTCCACGAAAGTTATCCAGGGCACTGCGGGAACGACCGAGGAACAGATCCGCTATTCCTGGAATTATGCCATGCTGATAGCGAAAGGACCTTCCAAAGAGGCGATGTTGAAAAGCCCCGTTTTCCATGCCATGGAGACGGGAACCGTTGCCAGGCTGGAGGAGATATCCAGATGCGCTTCCGAAGTGCAGGATGCGCTGATATCGATTTTGTCGGAAAAGAGAATTTCCGTGCCGGAACTTAATATGGAGGTCCCGGCCAAAAAAGGTTTTTCCCTGATTGCCACGGCAAATACCAGGGATAAGGGCGTCAATGAAATGTCCGCGGCTCTGAAACGCCGTTTTAACATTGTGGTGCTCCCGGCGCCTGCCGATTTGGAATCCGAGATGGAAATCGTCCGTACCAGGGTGGCGCAGCTTTCCGCCGGGCTGGATTTAAACGCTTCCCTGCCGGAATCCGAGGTGGTGGAGAAAGTCTGCACCATTTTCCGGGAACTCCGCAGCGGGGAAACCTGTGACCGGAGCCAGAAAGTGAAGCCCACATCGGGTGTGCTTTCCACGGCGGAGGCGATTTCCCTGCTCTGTAACAGTATGTCGCTGGCGGGAAGTTTCGGCAATGGCAGTATCAGCGATGAGGATTTGGCTGCCGGACTGCAGGGAGCCATTATTAAGGATGAGGAAAAAGATTATGTAGCCTGGAAGGAATACCTGGAACATGTGATGAAGAAGCGGGGTTCCCACTGGAGCGGATTGTATAAAGCATGCAGAGGATTATTATGACACACCCTTATGTATTCGGCATTCGCCACCTGTCGCCTGCGGGCGCGTGGCATTTGCGGCAATTTTTGACAGAGAAAAAACCCCGTTTGGTTTTGGTGGAGGGTCCCGGTGATTTTAATGAGTTGATGGCGGACATCATCCGGCCGGAGACAAAGCCCCCCATTGCAATCCTCGCCTACACAAAGGAAGCCCCTGTGCGGACGGTTCTGTACCCCTTTGCGGAGTATTCCCCGGAATACCAGGCAATCTGCTGGTGTAAGGAGCAGGGTGTGGAATGCCGTTTTATGGATTTGCCTTCCGGTGTTTTTCTTGCGCTGCCTTCCGGCAGGCAGGAAAGGACGGAGGGTGAGGAGGAGCGCATGGGCGTTTATGAGCGCCTGGACCGTCAGGCGGGAGAGGACGGGCATGAAACTTTTTGGGAACGGGTGATGGAACACGCGCAGGATGCGGACGGGTATTGCGAAGGAGCCGCCCTGTTTGGCTTCGGCCTGCGGGAGGCCGGTCAGGAACAGGATCCGGAAAGGGCGGAGACTTTGGTGAGGGAGGCTTTTATGCGGCTTCGGATAAGGGAGGCGTTGGAGGAAGGATTTGCACCGGAGGAAATCGTGGCGGTCACGGGCGCTTACCATGTGTCCGGGCTTTTGTCCGAAGATGCCCTGCCCATGACAGAGGAAGAACTGGCTTCCCTGCCAAGGGTGGAAGCCAGTCATACCCTGATGCCTTATTCCTATTACCGGCTGTCTGCCCGGGCGGGCTACGGCGCCGGCAATAAAGCGCCGGCATATTATTCCCTGCTGTGGGAAGCCTTGCAGCGGGGGGATTTGCAGTATGTGCCGCAGGTTTACCTTTCGCGGATTGCCGGGTACCAAAGGGAGCACGGCACCCCTGTTTCCTCTGCGGAGGTGATAGAAGCGGTCCGGCTGGCTAATTCCCTGGCGGGACTCCGCGGCGGAAAATCCCCCGTATTACGTGACCTGCGGGATGCGGCAGTGACCTGTTTGGGCGGGGGCAGGTTTTCTGCCGTCAGTCTTGCCATGGCGGATACGGAAATCGGAACCGCCATCGGCGCCTTACCGGAAGGGGTCAGCCGCACCAGCATCCAGGAGGATTTTTACAGGCAGTTAAAAGAATGGAAACTGGAAAAATACCGGGATATCACCGCACAGGATCTGCCCCTTGATTTGCGTGAAAACCGCAACGTTTCCTCGCGGAAGGCGGCTTTCCTTGATTTGCACCGTTCCTTCCTTCTGCACCGGCTCCGGGTTTTGGGAATCCATTTTGCCGTTCCGCAGAAGGTAAACCAGGACAATGCCACATGGGCGGAGCATTGGGTGGTACGCTGGACACCGGAGGCGGAGATTGAATTGGTGGAAGCGGCGTTGAAGGGGGATACGGTGGAACAGGCGGCATCCTTTGCCATGAAGGAAAGGGTAGAGACCGCCCCCGGTATGGGGGAAATTGCCGGTGTGATTGAGGATGCCTTTGCCTGCGGCATGGCTTCCGCCGTGGCCTATGCCACCGCAGCGCTGCAGGCAATGGCGGTGGATGCGGCTTCCCTGGAGGAACTGGCAGCCACGGCTGACCGGCTTTCCGTTGTGGTGCAGTACGGTGATATCCGGCATTTGGATGCCGCCCCTTTGGCGCCCATCCTTTGCCAGATTTTTTACCGTGCCTGTCTGATTCTGCCGGGAGCCTGTGTCTGTGACGATGCAGCAGGCAAAGGGATGGTTACGGCGGCGGAACAATTGAACCGCGCCGCCCTTGCCCATGATTTCCTGGACAGCCGGGCATGGCTGGATGCCTTGGAGGAGACGGCAAAGCGGGACGACCTGAATACAAAACTTTCCGGGTTTGCCGCTGCCATTTTGTTGGAGCGGGGATGCATGGACGGCGGGCAGCTCAATTTGGAAGTGCGGCGCAGGCTTTCCAAGGGAGTGCCTGCGGAGCTGGGGGCGGGATGGTTTGAGGGGCTTGCCATGAAAAACCGCTATGCCCTGATTGCAAGGCTGTCCCTGTGGGAGAGCCTTGACGCTTATCTGGACACTTTGGATGAGGAAGACTTTAAGCGGGCGCTGGTATTCCTGCGGCGTGCCTTTGCGGATTTTACCGCCATGGAGCGGGACGAAATTGCGGAAAACCTCGGAGAGATTTGGGGGTTAAACGGGCAGCAGGTCAGTGAGTCCGTGAATCAGGTTCTGCAGGAGGCGGAACAAAAGATGGTGGAAAGTTTGGAGGAGTTTGATTTTGACTTTTAAGATGGTTTTTGGCGGCTGAAAAGGGGCATGGAATGGAAAGAATGCGGGATGGCTGCGGCATCGTGCAAGGATGCGGAAAGGTATGTATGGGATGAACCGGGAAGAAAACATAAAAAGATGGAGGCTGATTTTGGGCCAGGAAAGCCAGAAACGGTTTGGGAATATGGGAAATGCGGCTCTTACTCCGGAGCAGGACCTGATGGATCAGGCACTGGCCGCCATTTATAATAATACGGAGGCAGGGGGCTTTGGCGGGGGCAGCGGAGCCGGAAACGGACCGTCCAGTCCCCGGATCAGTAAGTGGCTGGGGGATGTGAGGAGTCTGTTTGACAAGGAGCTGGTGACGGTCATCCAGGGGGATGCCATGACCCGCTGCGGTTTAAAGCAGCTTATTTTTGAGCCGGAGCTTTTGGAGCATTTGGAGCCCGATGTGAATCTGGCATCCACAATTTTGCTGTTAAAGGACCAGATTCCGAAACGCTCCAAAGAGAGCGTGCGTCTGTTTATCCGCAAGATTGTGGAGGAAATCAACAAACTTTTGGAGCAGGATATCCGCAGGGCAGTGACGGCGGCGGTAAACCGCAGGAAACATTCCCCCATTCCTTCCGCGGCGGCTTTGGACTATAAGGCGACCATTTCCCGGAACTTAAAGCATTATAACCGGGAGCTTCATACCATCGTGCCGGAGCATTTCTATTTTTTTGACCGGACGAGCACCACGGCGGCAAATAAATGGACGGTGATTCTGGACATTGACCAAAGCGGTTCCATGGGGGAATCCGTTATTTATTCTTCCATTATCAGTTGTATCCTTGCCAGCATGTCGAGCCTGACCACCCGGATTGTCGCCTTTGACACGAATATTGTGGATTTGACGGAGAAAAGCGATGATCCCGTGGATTTGCTGTTTGGCTTCCAGCTCGGGGGAGGTACGGACATTGATAAATCGGTGGCATATTGCCAGCAGTTTATTGAGCATCCTTCCAAGACCCTGTTTTTCCTGATTTCGGATTTGGATGAGTGCGGCAACCGTGCAGCGCTGCTGCGCAGGCTGGAAGAAATGAAGGTATCCGGCGTGACGGTGGTATGCCTGCTTGCCCTGGCGCAGAGCGGTAAGCCTTATTACGATGCGGCAATGGCGCAAAAAGTAGCCGGGTTGGAAATTCCCTGCTTTGCCTGCAATCCGCAGATGCTTCCGGAGCTTTTGGGGCGCGCCCTGCGCGGGCAGGATTTGCAGGAATTCCGTAAGGAGTTTGAAAAGAGGAAGACGTGAAAGCGGGCCGTAAGGAGATTTTCTGCGGCGGAATAAATGGAGGAGTTTCGGGTTGGATGACGGATTAATGCGTAAACTGCTGGAAATATCGCCGGAGGAGCAGGCATACCGGAACGGGACGGATGCGGTGAAACGGGATATTTATACGATGAAAGATGCCTTTGAGGTGGATGCGAAGCTGCTGCTGCGGGAAAACAGGCTGATTACGGTTCGTACCCACAGCCGTTTTATTGATTTTCCCGCCCACAGGCATAATTACATCGAAATCATGTATGTCTGCCAGGGAACCATTACCCATTACATAGACGGGAAGGAACTGACCATGGAACAGGGGGATATGCTGCTTTTGAACCAGCATGTCTGTCATGGCGTGAAACGTGCGGAATACGGGGATATCGGGATTAATTTCATTGCGCTGCCGGAATTTTTTGACATTCCGCTGCAGATGTTAAAAGAGCATAACGTCATTGCGGATTTTCTGCTGAATACGTTCCGTTACAACCATCCGGTGTCCCATTATCTTTTATTCCGGCTGGGCAGCCAGAAAGCGATTGAAAACCTGGTGGAAAACATGGTACTGTCCATTGCCGAGGGAAATCCGGAAGAAGACGGAATCAACCAGTATTCCATGGGGCTGGTTTTCCTGTACCTCATGAACCATATGGAAAGCCTGGAACACAATTCTTCCCAAAGCTATAAGGATGTGGTGGTGCAGGCGACGATGAAATACATCGATACCTGGTACCGGACGGCAAATCTCGGTAAGGTGGCAAGGGACTTTAACCTGACGGTTTCCGCCCTCAGTAAGATGATTAAGAACCAGACAGGGCATACGTTCCAGGAACACCTGATGCGCAAAAGGTTCCAAAAGGCGGTGGTTTATCTGGTGGAAACACAGCTTCCCGCGGATGAGATTGCGGTGAATGTGGGGTATGAGAATGTCAGCTTTTTTTACCGGCAGTTTAAGATGCGGTACGGAATGACGCCGAGGAAGTACCGGATGGAGCATAGGGGGGATGGGGAGATACGGATTTAGCTCCTTTTAAAAAAACGATTGGAAAATAAGGACAGTATTTCGGATAATAAAGAATCTTAACAGTCCGTGCCGCTCCTGCTATACTGGATTCATGGAACGAAAACGGCATGAAAACAGGGGGAAACATACGGAGGAGACAGTATGGGAAACTATTATCTTGCGGTGGATATCGGTGCATCCAGCGGGCGGCATATGCTCGGTCGGGTGGAAAACGGGAAAATCCGGATGGAAGAAATTTACCGCTTTGACAACGGCATGGTCAAAAAGGACGGGCATCTGTGCTGGGATTTGGAGAAGCTGTTCCGGGAAATCTTAAAAGGGATGGCGGAATGCAAAAAAATCGGGAAAATTCCGTCCTGCATGGGAATCGATACGTGGGCGGTGGATTATGTCCTGCTGGACCGGGACGGGAATGTGGCGGGCAATACTTACGGTTACCGGGATTCCCGCACGCAGGGGATGGATGATGTGGTGTACCGTACGGTGACACCGGAGGAACTGTATGCGGGGACGGGCATCCAAAAGCAGATGTTTAATACCATTTACCAGCTCACCGCATTAAAAGAGCAGGAACCGCAGGTTATGGAGCGGGCGGAAAAAATGCTGCTAATTCCCGATTATTTCGCTTACCGGCTGACGGGGATTGCCAAGACGGAATATACCAATGCCACTACGACCCAGTTGGTGAATCCTGCAACAAAGGACTGGGATTATGGGTTAATCGGAAAACTCGGAATCAAGGCTTCCATTTTCGGCGAAATCACCATGGCAGGTACGGAAGTGGGGAGGCTGAAAGAGGAAATTGCAGAACAGGTGGGGTATGACCTGCAGGTGATACAGACGGCGACCCACGACACCGCGTCGGCGGTGGTGGCGGTTCCGGCAAAAGGGGACGCCCTGTACATAAGTTCCGGCACATGGTCCCTGATGGGCGTGGAGCAGGACGAAGCAAACTGTTCGGAGGAGAGCAGGAAGGCGAATCTGACCAACGAAGGCGGTTACGGATATCGTTACCGTTTCCTGAAAAATATTATGGGGCTGTGGATGATACAGTCCGTGCGGCATGAATACGGGGACGCGTATTCTTTTGCGCAGCTTTGCGAAATGGCTGCGGAGTGCGGCAGTTTCCCATCCAGGGTGGATGTCAATGACGGCCGTTTCCTTGCGCCGGAAAGTATGCGGGAAGAGGTATGTGCCGTTTGCCGGGAAAGCGGGCAGGAGGAGCCGAAGACGCCCGGGGAAATGGCTGCGGTTATATACCAGAGCCTGGCGGAAAGCTATGGGGAGACCGTGAAGGAAATCGAAGGCATAACGGGAAAGCATTACGACAGCATCCATATCGTGGGCGGGGGCGCCAATGCGGATTACTTAAACCGGCTGACGGCGGAACGGACGGGCAGGACCGTGCACAGCGGTCCCACGGAGGCTACCGCCATCGGAAACCTGACCGTGCAGATGTTGAAAAACGGGGAGTACGGCAGCTTGGAAGAAGCCAGGAAAGCAATTTTCGATTCCTTTGAAATCAAGACGTTTGAGCCGGAGCAGGCAAAGGCATGAGCCGCATTTGTACGGCAGCCGTCCGAATCCGGAAGCAGTAAAAAGATAGGGAGCATTAATAGGGATAACGCAGGATGCGTGGAAAGAGGTAAAGGATGAATCAGAGAGAACGTTACGAAGAAGCAAAGAAAATGTATGCGGCGCTCGGCGTGGATACGGATGCGGTGATGGAAGCATTAAAAAAGGTTCCGGTGTCCCTGCACTGCTGGCAGGGTGATGATGTTACCGGGTTTGACCATGACGGCCCGCTGACCGGGGGAATCCAGACCACCGGGGACTATCCGGGCAAAGCGAAGACCCCGCAGGAACTGATGCAGGATATGGATAAGGCGCTTAGCCTGATGCCGGGAACGAAGAAGCTGAACCTTCATGCCAGCTATGCCATTTTTGAAGAAGGGGAATTTGCGGACAGGGATAAGCTGGAACCAAAGCATTTTGCCAAATGGGTGGAATTTGCCAAAGAGAGGAATATGGGAATCGACTTTAACCCCACATTTTTTTCCCATGATAAAGTAAAGGACGGACTGACCTTATCCAGCCCGGACGGGGGAACGAGAAAATTCTGGATTGAACACGGAAAGGCGTGCATCCGCATTTCCCAGTATTTTGCAAAGGAAACGGGCATTCCCTGCGTCATGAATATATGGACGGGGGACGGCTATAAGGATATTCCCGCGGACCGCATGGGGCCGAGGATGCGTTATAAGGATTCCATCGAACAGATTTTATCGGAACCTTATGACAGGGATTTGGTGAAACCCTGCGTGGAATCCAAGGTATTCGGCATCGGCGTGGAATCCTACACCGCAGGTTCGGCGGAATTTGCCTTAAGTTATGCGGCGACCCACGAAGGATGTCTTCCGTTGATGGATAACGGGCATTACCATCCGACGGAGGTGGTATCCGACAAGATTCCCGCGCTGCTTTGCTTCTTCCCGGAAATTGCTCTCCATATCACAAGACCGGTACGCTGGGACAGCGACCATGTGGTGCTTTTCGACGACGAGACGAAAGAGATGGCAAAAGAAATTGTCAGGAACGATGCGCTGGGACGTGTTTATATGGCGTTGGATTATTTTGACGCCAGCATCAACCGGGTATCCGCGTGGACGGTGGGCTTCCGAAGCTGGCAGAAAGCGCTTTTAAATGCCATGTGTATGCCTTATGCAAAGATGAAACAGCTGCAGGACGAAAACAGGCTGACGGAGCTGATGGTGGTGCAGGAGGAGATTAAGACATATCCCCTCGGCGATGTTTGGAACGAGTACTGCAGGCAATGCGGCGTACCGGCGGACGGGGAATGGTTTGGGGATGTTGTGAAATATGAGGAGGATGTCCTGCTTAAAAGGTAGCAGGGCGGTAAATTGGTACTTTGGGATAGAAATGCCACCCCGTACTGTGGATGAAAGCTGCGGGGCGGCATTTTTTTGTGTGCGGATATTCAGGCATGGAAGATAAATAAAATAGAGACAAAATAGCGTCCCTATGTTATACTATATAGGGTGAATTCAAATGAAGACAAAAATAATCCCGATGAGTGAAGAAAATATAGACAGCGAGGCATTGGCAGAAGCCGGCGGAATCATTAGAAACGGCGGTTTGGTGGCATTTCCCACGGAGACGGTATACGGGCTTGGCGGGGATGCGCTGCAGGAAGAATCGTCAGGCAGGATTTACAGGGCAAAAGGAAGACCTTCGGATAATCCGCTGATTGTGCATATCTGCCGGATGGAGGATTTGCCTCCCATTGTGGCGTATGTGCCGGAGGCGGCGCGGAAGCTGGCAGAGGCTTTTTGGCCCGGTCCCCTGACCATGGTACTCCCGAAATCGGATAAGGTTCCACGGACGACGACGGGCGGTTTGGATACGGTGGCGGTGCGGATGCCGGGACATAAAGTGGCGCTTGCGTTTATTAAAGCCGCCGGGGGATATGTGGCGGCGCCCAGCGCCAACCTTTCAGGCAGACCCAGTCCCACACTGGCAAAATACGTGGCGGAGGATATGGACGGCAGGATTGAAATGATTTTGGACGGAGGGGAAATCGGAATCGGGCTGGAATCTACCATTGTGGATTTGACGGAAGACATTCCCGTAATCCTGCGCCCCGGTTCCGTGACACGGGAAATGCTCGAAGGTGTGCTTGGAAAAGTCGGGGTGGATAGAGCCATTTTGGAAGGTAATTCCGGACAGGCTCCTAAGGCGCCGGGAATGAAATACCGGCATTATGCGCCGAAAGGGGAACTGACCATCATAAACGGCAGGCAGGAAAACGTTGTGATGGAAATCAACCGCAGGACGCGCCAAATGCAGGAAAAAGGTGAACGGGTAGGCGTAATCGGAACGGATGATACGGTATCTCTTTATTTGGCGGACAGTGTGAAAAACGCGGGAAACCGGAAGGATGAAACGACCATCGCTAAAGCCCTGTACCGCATTCTGAGGGAATTTGACGGGGAAGGCGTGACCGTGATTTATTCCGAGTGTTTTGGGGATGCGGAAGAAAACGGAATCGGACAGGCGATTATGAACCGCCTGTTAAAAGCAGCGGGCTACCGGCTTGAGTATGTATGATGAATGTACCGGACATTATAATAAAAGATAATAAAAAAGAAAAGGAGGAACACGGGATGCGCATCGCATTAGGAAGCGACCATGGTGGATATGGTCTCAAACAGGAAGTCATGAAGTATTTGGAGGAAAAAGGATTTGCGTATGAGGATTTCGGCTGCACGGATACCAAATCTTGCGATTACCCGGAATTTGGAAGCGCGGTGGCGAAAGCGGTAGCGGCGGGGGAATGTGACAAAGGAATCGTTATCTGCACGACGGGAATCGGCATCTCCATAACCGCAAATAAAATAAAGGGAATCCGCTGTGCGCTCTGTTCGGACACGGTATCCGCAAGGCTGACCAGGGAGCATAACAATGCGAACGTACTCGCCCTGGGTGCAGGCATCGTGGGAACGAACCTTGCCCTGGGCATTGTGGATACCTTTCTGCATACCGATTTTCCCGGTGAGGAGAAACACTGCAGGAGGGTGGCGGCAATCGAAGCGCTGGAAGCGGAAACGATGAAGTAGAATCCTTTCAGGCAGATGGATTTCGGAAGAAGTGTTTTCAGGCACGGGTGGATAAAACGGAGGATAACGGAATGGGAAAAGCAGTAATCATGGATCATCCCCTGATTCAGCATAAAATCGGTTATATCAGGAGAAAGGAAACCGGGACGAAGGACTTCCGGCAGACCATCAGCGAAATTGCCATGCTGATTTGCTATGAAGCGACCAGGAACCTGCCGCTTTCCGAGGTTCCGATTGAAACGCCGGTCTGCGGCACCGTGGTAAAGGAACTGAAAGGTAAGAAGATGGCGATTGTTCCCATCCTGCGTGCCGGGCTTGGCATGGTGGACGGTGTACTGGAATTGATTCCGGCTGCAAAAGTAGGCCATATCGGACTGTACCGCGACCCGGAAACGCTGGAACCGGTGGAATATTACTGCAAACTTCCGCCGGATTGTGCGGAACGGGAAGTGTTCGTGGTGGATCCGATGCTTGCCACGGGCGGCTCCGCCGTGGCGGCAATCCAAATGTTAAAGGAAAAAGGATGCAGGAATATTCACTTTATGTGCATTCTTGCGGCGCCGGAAGGCGTAAAAAGAATGGAGGAGGCGCATCCTGACGTGGATGTGTATATCGGGGCTTTGGACGAGCGCCTTAATGACCACGGTTATATCGTGCCGGGGCTGGGCGATGCGGGAGACCGGATCTTCGGCACTAAGTAGGAAGCAGGTAGGACGGATGAAGCATACAGGAAAACGGAATAGGACGGCAATCCTTTTGCTGGTATTGCTTTTGGGGGCTTTCCCTATTGCGTCTGCGTCAACTGCATATGCGACAGAAGCCACCCGCAAGAAACTGCAGGAAGCGGAAAATGCCAAGAAGGAAACGGAAGAAGACCTGGGTGAAACGAAAGAGGAGCTGGAAAACCTGAACGCCCAAAAAAGTTCCCTTCAGGGGCAGCTTAATACCCTGAACGGACAGCTTCAGGAAGTGAGTGACAATATTGCAAAGCTGGAACGGCAGATTGATGAGAAAAAGAAGGAAATAGAGATCACGAAAGAAGAACTGGCGGATGCGAAAGCCACGGAAGAATGGCAGTACGACTGCATGAAAAAACGCATCCAGTTTATTTATGAAACACAGGATTACGTAATGCTGGAAATGCTGTTTTCTTCGGCGAGCTTTTCGGAGTTTTTAAACCGGAGCGATTATATTGAACAGCTTTCCGCTTATGACAGGGAGAAGCTGGAAGAATATAAGGAAACGAAGGAACGGATACAGGCGGTAGAGCTGCAGTTGGAAGAAGAAATGCAGGAGCTTGACGAGTACAAAGCGCAGGTGGAGGAAGAAAAGAACAGAGTGGCTGGTTTGGTCAGCCAGACTTCCACGAACCTTGCGGGAAAAAGCAATGAAATATCCCAGGCGGAATCGGAAGCCCTTGCCTATGAGCAGAAACTGAAAGAGCATGAGCAGAATATTTCGGAGCTGCAGGCGAAATTGGCGGAGGAAATCCGGCTTTCCAGACTGGCTGCGCAGTCTTCGTGGCGTGATATCTCGGAAGTCAGTTTTGCGGAAGGGGACAGGTATCTGCTGGCAAACCTGATTTACTGCGAGGCGGGCGGGGAAGGTTATGCCGGACAGGTGGCGGTGGGTGCGGTTGTCATTAACCGTGTGCTGAGTTCCGTTTACCCGGATTCCGTGGTGGGCGTTATTTACCAGGGAGGACAGTTTTCACCGGTAGCCAGTGGAAGGCTGGCGGCGGCGCTGGCGGAGAACAAAGCGACGGAAAGCTGTTACCAGGCGGCGGATGAAGCCATGCGTGGGAATACGAATGTCGGAAACTGCGTATATTTTAGGACGCCTATCGAAGGGCTGAGCGGTATCAATATCGGTGGACATGTGTTTTACTAGGTGCAATCTGCCTTAGCGGCACATTTCTTCTGCATGGGGCTGTGCAATCGAGCAGGGGAAATCCTTCCCCTGCTCCGCGCGCCGCATGCGCCGCATGGCGGCATAGTTCCTCTGCATGGGGCTGTGCATAAAAAGAGGGACTGCGGAGGTGGCCGCAGTCCCTTATTGGTATTTTTAAGTCCTTAAGTCTTCTATGTATTTTTGCAGGGTATGGAAGTTTCCGGCGTATATGATTTGGAGCAGGTTATTGAGCCTGGTCAGGCATTTTTTTAACAAATCCTGCGTCAGGGCGCCCTGGTCCAGCGTGGTAACAAGTTCGTCCAAATCCATGACCTTCACATAACCGTCAGGATATATGATGACGTCGGCAAGAAGGTCTAAGGACGTCAGGGAATGGGCGGCAGGGTCCGGAAGATATTCCACAATGTCGCAATACCAGTACAGGAGGGAACCGTCTTCCCGCAGGAACTGGCTTACCTTGTAACCCTCTTTCAGGAAATAGCAGGAATAACCGTGATGCAGGTCCTTTTTCGGTTTCAGGGCATTCCATTTCGTGAGGATGATGTCTTCGCTGCATGTGAGGATGACATCGTCTTTTAAACGGATGCACTCCTGCGGCAGGATTCTTTTACGGTATAGAGTGGGATGCGTCATGTTTTTCCCCATTTCTGAGCGGTTTACGGATTAACGGGTACCGTGCAGGCACATGTTTATTCCCGCAAGCAACGAAACAAGTAGCCGCACTCGTGCGGATATTTGGCGACTGCCGCGAGGGTCAATACCCCGTTGCTTGCAGCGGGGTTGTTGACTGTCTGCTTTACTGATACTATGACCCCATACTACTATTGCGGGGGCGAAAAGTCAATGACTAAATTAATGATAATTTTTGATTATTTTTTTGACGAATTTACCATTTTTTTGTGTGTTGTGCTGGACATGGCAGGGAAAAGTGGGTATAATTATTAGGTGGGTATTTTCTATTTGTTATATGATGTTTGTGAAAGCGGAAAGGGTATGGGACAAAAGTGAGATACGGTAAGGGTGTATACCATGCACTGGCGATGATTACGCAATTCGGGATTAACATGCTGGTACCCATTTTCCTGTGTTCCTTTCTCGGTATTTATTTGGACAGGAAATTCGGTACGTCCTTTTGGATGGTATTGCTGTTTTTTGTCGGGGCTTTGGCGGGATTCCGCAATGTATATCTTTTTGCCAAAAGGGTTTCCGACATAAAAAATGAGAGGGATACAAAGTATGGAAGAAAGACGGATCCCCCTGACGGATCAGGAAGACGGGAAGACGGCCGTTGAATATGGCGGCAAAGGGGATACGGAAAAGAAGAAGGACAGGACGTTGTTTGAACTCTCCGCGGGAATTGTGGCGTGGGGGCTTATCTGCCAGTTAACGGTGGTTTGGTTTGTTTCGGACCGTGCCGGATACAGTCTCGGTCTTTGGATGGGAACGTTTTTGGCGGTTGCCGCGGGATATCATATGTGGTGGGCACTTGACCGTGCGCTGGATTTGGCAAGGGACAATGCGGTAAAGATGATTACGAAGCATAATATCATCCGTTATGCGGTCATCGTGGCTGCGATGGCGCTTATTATGGTCAGCGGGGTAGCCAATCCGCTTGCGGCTTTCCTCGGTATCATGGGGTTGAAAGTAGCGGCTTATTTACAGCCGTTTACTCATAAAGTATTAGGTTATGTAAATAACTAATATAAGGAGGAGGTGAGAATATGGAACAGGGAATTTTGTTATCCTCTGCGGCTGACATTGACTTTATGGTCCACGGGGTATTTTCCTATGAGCTGTTTGGACAGACCGTATGGATAACAACCACACATGTATGTGTGCTGATCGTCATGCTGGTCATTATCGGTTTCTGTATCGCGGCAAACCGTGCCGTCAAGCATGCATCCGAGGTTCCGGGTACGTTCCAGAACATTGTGGAACTGGTAGTGGAGATGTTGGATAATATGGTCGGGGGAGTAATGGGCAAACATGCCGTTAACTTCCGCAATTATATCGGTACGATATTCATATTTATCCTGTTAAGCAACATCTCGGGTTTGTTTGGACTCCGTCCGCCGACTGCCGATTACGGTGTAACGTTTGCGCTCGGCATTATGACATTTGCGACGATCCATTTCAACAAGTTCAAACACCAAAAAGTGAAGGGAGTCATTAAGGGACTTTGTGATCCATGGCCGATTTGGGCGCCGATTAACGTTATCGGTGACGTGGCGGTACCGATTTCACTGTCGCTGCGTCTGTTTGCCAATATTCTTTCGGGTGTGGTAATGATGGCGCTGGTATACGGACTGCTTTCCAAAATCGCATATGTTTGGCCGGGAGCGCTTCATGTGTATTTCGATTTGTTCTCCGGGGCAATCCAGACCTATGTATTCTGTATGCTGACAATGACTTACATTACGGATGCATGTACGACGGATTAGCATCTGCCTGAACCAAGTTTACAATTGAATAAAGATATATTACTAAACATTTTTTAATCCAAGGAGGAATTAACAATGGAATTTAACACGAACTTTATATTAGGTTGTTCAGCAATCGGTGCAGGTCTTGCGGTTATCGCAGGTATCGGACCCGGTGTAGGCCAGGGTATTGCGGCAGGACATGCGGCGGCGGCAGTAGGAAGGAATCCGGGCGCAAAATCCGATGTTACCTCTACGATGCTTTTGGGTCAGGCAGTTGCCGAGACAACCGGTCTTTACGGTCTGTTGATTGCCATGCTGCTCTTATTCGTAAAACCTCTGATGCCTTAAGGTTTTGGGAAGGACAAAACGGATGTTTAAGGAAAGGAGGCTTACGTCTTGAATATATTAGGCACAGGATTCATGCTGGCTGCCGCCGGAATGGAGCCGAGATTGTTTGATTTGGACCTCCAGTTGATTGCGGATGCCGCGCTTATGATTATTGCTGTATTCGCCCTGTTCTTAATCGCGTCGAAACTTCTGTTTAATCCGGTCAGGGATATGATGCAGAAGCGCCAGGACAAGATTAAGGGCGAACTGGACAGCGCTGCAAAGGATATGGACGATGCGGCGAAGCTGAAAGCGGATTATGAATCCAAAATTAAGAATATCGATAAAGAAGCGGAAACCATCTTAAGCGAAGCGCGCAAGAAAGCCCTTGCCAATGAGAATAAGATTGTTGCGGAAGCAAAAGAAGAAGCGGCAAGGATTATTGAAAGGGCAAAAGTGGAAGCGGAGCTTGAGAAGAAGAAGGCAGTCGATGACATGAAACGCGAGATGATCGTGATTGCATCCATGATGGCAGGAAAAGTGGTAAATTCTTCCATCGATACGGCTGTCCGTGACAGCCTGGTTGATGAGACATTGAAAGAAATAGGTGAAAGCACATGGCTAAGCTAGTTTCAAAAACATATGGAGAGGCTTTATTTGAGCTTGCCGTGGAGGAAAACCAGGTCGATGTGTTCATGGAAGAAATTACCCAGTTACAGGATATACTTGAAAAAAATAAGGATTTCGGCAAACTCATGAACCATCCGAAGATTCTGAAGGAAGAAAAGATACAGGTACTCCAGAACGTGCTCAAAGGCAGGATTTCGGATGAACTGACAGGTTTTCTTACCTTAATCGTGACGAAGGACCGCTACGGTGAAATCGATGGGATACTGGATTATTTCCTTTCGGAAGTAAAGAAGTACAAAGGTATCGGCATCGCGTATGTGACGACGGCGGCGGCGCTCCGTGACGGACAGAAAGCGGAAGTAGAGCAGAAGCTGCTAAAAACCACATCCTTTAAAAAAATGGAAATGCATTATGCCGTAGACGAAAGTCTGATTGGCGGCATGGTCATCCGTATCGGGGACCGCGTGGTGGACAGCAGTATAAAAACAAGGTTAAATGAACTTACGAGACAGTTGATGAAGATTCAACTGTCATAAAGAGTTGCTATTAAATTAAGAAAGGTGCGTACAGATCCATGAATTTAAGACCGGAAGAAATAAGTTCTGTCATTAAGGATCAGATCAAGAGATATGCGTCCGAGCTGGAAGTATCCGATGTGGGTACGGTTATCCAGGTTGCGGATGGTATTGCCCGCGTACATGGACTTGAGAATGCCATGCAGGGAGAGCTTTTGGAGTTCCCCGGCGAAGTATACGGCATGGTGCTCAATTTGGAGGAGGATAACGTAGGTGCGGTTCTTCTCGGAAGCCATAAGAATATCAACGAAGGCGACACCGTAAAGACTACGGGGCGTGTGGTTGAGGTTCCGGTAGGCGATGTAATGCTGGGACGTGTCGTAAATGCCCTTGGTCAGCCGATTGACGGAAAAGGACCCATTCAGACAGAAAAATACCGTAAGATAGAAAGAGTTGCATCCGGCGTTATCACGAGAAAGTCGGTAGATACGCCGTTACAGACAGGTATCAAGGCCATTGACTCCATGGTTCCCATCGGAAGGGGGCAGAGGGAGTTAATCATCGGCGACAGGCAGACCGGTAAGACGGCGATTGCCATCGATACCATCATTAATCAAAAGGGGCAGGGAGTAAAATGTATCTATGTTGCCATAGGACAGAAGGCTTCCACGGTTGCCACCATTGTGAAGACGCTGGAAGAATACGGCGCCATGGCTTATACGACCATTGTGGCGGCTACTGCCAGCGAACTTGCACCGTTGCAGTACATCGCTCCGTATTCGGGCTGTGCCATCGGTGAGGAATGGATGGAGAACGGGCAGGACGTATTGGTTATTTACGATGACTTAAGTAAACATGCAACGGCATACCGTACACTCTCTTTGCTGCTTAAGAGACCTCCCGGGCGTGAGGCATATCCAGGCGATGTATTCTACCTTCATTCCAGGCTTTTGGAGAGGGCGGCGCGCATGAGCGACGAGTACGGCGGGGGTTCCCTGACGGCGCTTCCGATTATCGAGACACAGGCGGGCGACGTATCCGCATATATTCCGACAAACGTTATTTCCATTACCGACGGTCAGATATACCTGGAAACGGAAATGTTCAACTCCGGGTTCCGTCCGGCCGTAAATGCCGGTTTGTCCGTATCCCGTGTGGGTGGTGCGGCGCAGATTAAGGCAATGAAGAAAATCGCGGCCCCGATTCGTACGGAGCTGGCACAGTACAGGGAACTGGCAGCATTCTCCCAGTTCGGCTCCGAATTGGACGCCGACACAAAAGAGAAGCTGGCACAGGGTGAACGGATTAAAGAAGTATTGAAACAGCCGCAGTACCAGCCTATGCCGGTACAGTACCAGGTTATCATCATCTATGCGGTAACGAACAAGTATCTGCTGGATATTCCGGTAGAGGACATTACCCGTTTTGAAAAAGAGTTCTTCGAATTCCTGGATACCAAATATGCGGACGTTCCCGGCGCAATCGCAGCGGAGAAACAGATTTCCGATACGACGGATGAGGCTTTGAAGAAAGCCATCGGCGAATTCAAGGCGCAGTTTAAGAAATCATAAAGGATGCCTGCGGGCAGGGCGTAAATGTGCCCCGTCTGCGGTAAGGAAGGACAGGTAACGGTTATGGCTTCAATGAGAGATATAAAAAGGCGTAGGGGCAGTATCCAAAGTACGCAGCAGATTACCAAAGCCATGAAACTTGTTTCCACCGTGAAACTGCAGAAGGCAAAGCAGCGTGCAGAGCAGTCTAAGGAATATTTTAACTGTATGTACGAAACCGTGGTATCCATGCTTGCCAAAGCGGGAAATATCAATCATCCGTATTTAAAGGCGGGCGATTCCTCGAAGAAGGGGATTATTGTCATCACCTCCAACCGTGGGCTTGCCGGCGGATATAACTCCAATGTAACGAAGCTGATTACGCAGGGAGACTTTAAGAAAGAGGACGTGGAAGTATACGTAATCGGTAAAAAGGGACGGGAAACCTTCCAGCGGCGCGGTTACAGCATCCGCGAGGATTACTCCGATATCGTGGAGGAACCGCTTTATTCCGATGCCATGGAAGTGAGCAGAAAAGTACTGGATGATTTTGTAAACGGAGAAATCGGTGAAATATATTTGGCTTATACCGGATTTAAGAATACGGTAGTCCATGTGCCGACCCTTTTGAAACTGCTTCCGGTGGAAGTGGCGGACAAGACGGGCAAATCCGGTGTGGAAGACGCGCAAAAGAGCGTGGCGCCGATGAATTTTGAGCCGGAGGATGACGCAGCTTTGGATTTGATTATCCCGAAGTATGTGACCAGTCTGATTTTCGGCGGTTTGGTGGAATCGGTGGCCAGCGAGAACGGCGCGAGAATGCAGGCGATGGATTCGGCGACGAGCAATGCGGAGGAAATGATAGACCATCTGACCCTGATGTACAACAGGGCTAGACAGGGTTCCATCACGCAGGAGCTGACGGAGATTATTGCCGGGGCGAATGCAATTTCGATGTAAAAATAGAGAAAGGTAACAGGGAAGAAAAGATGGCAGAGATAAAGAATGAGATGGGTAATGTCGGTAAAGTTACCCAGATTATCGGTGCTGTGCTTGATATTAAGTTCACCGGCGGCGAGCTGCCGGAGATTAACGAAGCGATTAAGATTCCTACGAACGACGGTGGGGAACTGATCGTGGAAGTATCGCAGCATCTTGGTGATGACACCGTCCGGTGTATTGCCATGGGTTCTACCGACGGGCTGGTAAGGGGCATGGATGCAATCGCAACCGGCGCACCGATTACGGTTCCCGTTGGCGAGAATACACTGGGAAGGATTTTCAACGTGCTGGGCCAGCCGATTGACAATAAACCGGCTCCCACGGATGTGGGGCATGAACCGATTCACAGACCGGCGCCTGCATTTGAGGAGCAGTCCACGGCAACGGAACTTTTGGAGACGGGTATTAAGGTCGTTGACCTGCTTTGCCCTTACCAGAAGGGTGGTAAAATCGGCCTGTTCGGCGGCGCCGGCGTAGGTAAGACGGTGTTGATTCAGGAATTAATCCGTAATATCGCCACCGAGCACAGCGGCTATTCCGTATTTACCGGTGTTGGAGAGAGGACGAGGGAAGGTAACGACCTGTACCATGAAATGATGGAATCGGGCGTTATCGACAAAACGACGATGGTATTCGGTCAGATGAACGAGCCGCCCGGGGCGAGAATGAGGGTAGGTCTTACGGGACTGACCATGGCAGAGTATTTCCGTGATAAGGGCGGCAAGGACGTGCTGTTGTTTATCGATAATATTTTCCGTTTTACCCAGGCAGGTTCCGAGGTGTCCGCGCTTTTGGGACGTATGCCTTCGGCGGTAGGGTACCAGCCGACGCTGCAGACGGAGATGGGCGCTTTGCAGGAGCGTATTACTTCCACGAAGAACGGCTCCATTACGTCGGTTCAGGCGGTATATGTGCCTGCCGATGACTTGACGGACCCCGCTCCGGCAACTACGTTTGCCCATTTGGATGCGACGACGACGCTGTCACGTTCCATCGTGGAGCTCGGTATTTATCCGGCAGTGGACCCGCTGGAGTCCAGTTCCAGGATTTTGGATCCCCGTATCGTGGGTGAAGAACATTACCAGGTAGCCCGCGGCGTGCAGGAGATTCTGCAGAAATACAAGGAACTGCAGGATATCATTGCCATCCTCGGTATGGACGAACTTTCCGAGGAAGACAAACTGGTGGTATCCCGTGCGAGAAAAGTACAGAGGTTCCTGTCCCAGCCGTTCTTCGTTGCCGGACAGTTTACCGGACTGGAAGGTAAATATGTGCCGATTAACGAGACAATCCGCGGCTTTAAGGAGATTCTGGAAGGGAAACATGACAACATACCGGAAAGCTATTTCCTGAATGCAGGAAGCATAGACGATGTACTTGCCCGTGTAAAATAGTACAGAAAGGGCAGGGTTGACATATGGCAGATGAAAGAAATTTCCGATTAAAAGTAATTACGCCGGAACGGGTTTTCTATGACGGTGACGTAAACATGGTGGAATTCAATACCACGGAGGGCGAGATTGGTGTCTATAAAGGCCATGTCCCGATGACGGTTATCGTTAATCCCGGTATCCTGACGATTTCGGAAAGCGGCAGGGCGCGGAATGCGGCGCTTCATGCCGGTTTCGTGGAGATTCTGGAAGATAAGGTAACGATTCTTGCGGAAATCATCGAGTGGCCGGACGAGATTGACAGGAAACGTGCGGAAGAAGCGAAGGCGCGTGCGGAGGAAAGACTGCGTACCAAGGCGCCGGAAACGGATATTCTCCGTGCGGAAGCGGCACTTAAGAGGGCGCTTGCCCGCATCAATGCCGTTTCTTAACGGGCGTGTTAAGAAGTATGCCGCAGAAGCGGCGCATGGGTGCGCGGGCAGGAGAAAAGGGGCAGCAACGTGAATGTTTCACGGTGCTGCCTTTTTATGCACACGGGCACCCAAAGGAAGATGCCAGCAAAGCTGGCGGGTGCCCGGCGCGCGAGTAGGGGAAAATTTTCCCTTACTCGATGGCACAGCCCCATGCAGAGTGTTGGCTTTCATAAGCAACATGCGCCTGCTTTCCGCATATGATAACATAAAAATCGGTGATGTTTAGTAAAGGATGTAATCCATGTATAATCAAAAAGTCTTACCCTTTTATATGACATATCCTTTACCTCTTTATTATCAGGAGGAAGACACGGTAACGAGGGATTTGGAGTACTTACAGCAGATGTATCCGGCAGAAGCAAAGAAATACCAAAGGATGATTGCCGGTATTTTGGATAAACTGGATTATGAAGGCAGCATGATTTATGATGAGTATCCGGACCGCTGGCATATGTACCGGCTGTCGCAGGAAATCATGGAGCGCCTGAGGAAGCAGAACGAACGGGAGAACCCGGGGACGGAGATACCGAAGGAAAAGCAGGAATGGATGTCCGATATGGTGCAGATAGTGCTTTTTTATGAAGTTTATAAACGCAGGCACGGTAACCGTAACGGTATTTTAAAGTTTTAGTTGTAGTTTTGGTGCAAAGTCAGTAAAATATAGTCATGGCATTTTATGCCATGACTATATTTTATGCACACGGGGCACTTGCCGGTACCGTTTCATTGTTTTATATGCCGGAGGGAAAGGACAACATGAAGACAGATATGCAGCCGTTAAAAGAAGTACTGGAAGATATGCTGGGGGAAAACCTGTATCAGGCAGTCATGAGTAATCCCAGGGACAGGGAAAAGATTGTGAAGGCAAAAGTACGTCCGGTGATGGTGAAAGGCGAATTGGTGTTTCAGGAGACGGCATACAGGGGGACGCAGGTATTCCATGGAAACTACGGAAAAGGGGAAATGGTCCTGCGGATGCTGGAATATATGGAGAAGGATTTCAGGCAGTGTGAAATAGAGGGGACAAAAGGCCGTGCGACGGCACTGGTCAGTAAAAAAGGCCGGGTGACGGTGAAACGGAAAAGATATGCGCAGGACGGGAAAACAGGGGGAACCGGGAACGGGGCAGGAGGCAAAAACGGCATGGGAGCGGATTTTTCCCATAACCGGACGAAAAAGTACCTGCTGGAAGAAGGAAAACAGGTTCCTTTCCTTGTGGATTTGGGTGTACAGACCCCGGATGGAAAAGTGGTAAGGGCAAGATATGATAAATTTAAACAAATTAACCGTTTTTTGGAATTTATTGAGGATATTCTGCCCACACTCCCTAAAGGGGAAAAAATCCGCGTCATCGATTTTGGCTGTGGGAAGTCCTACCTGACGTTTGCCATCTATTATTATATGCGGGAATTAAAGGGAATTGACGCGGAGATTACGGGGCTGGATTTAAAGGCGGATGTAATAGAAAAATGCAGCAGGCTTGCGGAAGCATATGGTTATGCGGGGCTTCATTTCCAGCAGGGGGATATCGGTACTTACAGCGGGGAGACGGACAGGGTGGACATGGTGGTGACGCTTCATGCCTGCGATACGGCGACGGATTATGCGCTGGCGAAAGCGGTGGACTGGGGGGCGAAGGTCATTCTGTCGGTGCCTTGCTGCCAGCATGAGGTCAACCGCCAGATGAAGGCGGAGGTATTGGAGCCGCTGCTTAAGTACGGTTTGTTAAAGGAGCGCGCGGCAGCGCTTGTCACGGATGCCATAAGGGCGAATCTGCTGGAGGAATGCGGGTATGACGTACAGATATTGGAATTTATCGATATGGAACATACGCCGAAAAATATTTTAATCCGCGGGGTACGGAGAGAACGGAATAAAAGACGGCGGGAGCGGGAAGAAATGCAGGGAGCGGAACGCGGGGAATATGCGGGTAAAGCGCCGGTGGATGCCTTGGCGGAATTTCTCCACGTGGATATGACCCTGCAGAAGCTGTTGGAAAATAAGAGGATTTAAGAGGGAATGAAAAAAACGTTATTGAAATGTGTGTATTTGGCAGCGGTATTTCTAGTTTCCCTGATGCTTGCCGGTTCGCTGGTAAATCAGGGGAATACCGATATGACCATGGAGATGGGACCGGCAACTTATCCGGTTATCCATATGAAAATAGACGGTGTGGAGGTGAATCCGCTCCACGGATACAAGGAGGCGATGCAGACCAGCTTCCAAAGGGACTGTATTACGCCTTTGGGGGAAGGGCGCCGGATTTGTTTTGTGGTAAATAAATACGGACAGGAAATTGAGAAGATGACGTTTGAGGTCAGGAGTATCGACGGGAAACGGCTGGTGGAAAATACGGAAATTACGGATTACGTGGAGACGGAGGAGAAAATTGAGGGGGAATTAACGGTTAAGGATTTAATTGACGCCGATACGGAATACATGCTTGTGTTTCTTTTGGAAAATAACTGGGGGCAGACCATCCGTTATTACACAAGAATCATCCAAACCGACAACTACCATGAGAAGGAAAAGCTGGATTACGTACTGGATTTTCATGAGAGGACCTTTGACAAGGAGGCGGCAAGGGAACTGACAAAATATTTGGAGTCCAATGCGGACGGGGATAATACCACGTTCGGCAAAGTGGATATCCACAGCAGTTTCCAGCAGGTGACATGGGGGGATTTGGCGGTAAAGGCAGTAACGGAGCCGGAACTTACGGTAAAGGAGCTGGGAGAGCAGACAGGCTCGCTGGAGCTGGATTACTGCGTGTCCCTGGAGGGGCGCAGCCTGTTCCGGGTGAAGGAATTTTACCGGATCCGGTATACGGCCGACCGTATTTACCTGCTGGATTTTGAGCGGACCATGAAACAGGTCTTTGACGAACAAGACGATATATTTGCCAATAACAAGATATACCTCGGTATTTTGCAGGAGTCGGACATTGAGTTAAAGGAAAGTGACGGCGGGAATGTGTTTGCATTTTCGGACGGAAACCGGCTGTTTTGTTATAATGTAACGGAAAATAAGCTGTCACGGCTGTTCAGTTTTTATGACGGGGATTATACGGACGAGCGGGAGATGTGGCAGAAGCACGGCATCGGGATATTGAACGTGGATGAAACGGGAAATGTGCAGTTTATCGTATACGGTTACATGAACAGGGGAAGGCATGAAGGGGAAGTGGGAATCGTGGTTTATCAGTTCAGCAGCCTGATGAATGCGGTGGAAGAACTGGTGTATATTCCGTCAGGGAGTTCTTACGAGGTACTCCGTGCGGAATTGGCAGATTTGGCATATATCAACAAAGCGGATATTTTCTTCTTTATGCACGGGGGAGCCTTGTATGCGGTGAACCTTGCCGAATGCAGTTATGAAATAATGGTTTCGGGGCTGGACGAAGGAAGCTATAAAGTTTCGGACAGCAACCGGATGATTGTGTGGCAGATGGGGGGAAATCCTTATGCCAGCCGGAAACTGGTGCTTATGAATTTAAGTACGAAGGAAAAGACGGAGATACCGGCGGGAAATGGGGAATATATCGCTCCGCTTGGTTTCATGGGGGAAGATTTGATTTACGGCGTGGCACGTTCACGGGATGTGGTGCAGGATAAGATGGGGAGCATTCTGTTCCCCATGTACCGCGTGAGGATACAGAGTGAAAACGGTGAGATTTTAAAGACATACAGCCAGGAGGGGGTATATGTCACCGGAAGCGAAATCGAAGGGAACCAGATTAACCTGTACCGCGTGCGGCGGGACGGGGAGGACGGTAATTATGCCGTGACCGGGAATGACCAGATTGTGAATACGAAAATCGAGCCGGAAGGAAGTAATGTGGTGGAGACCGTCGCCATCGAGGGCTATGAAAAAGTAGTGCAGATTGCATTAAAAAGTACGGTGGACGGGAAAAAACGCAAACTGCTGACGCCGAGGGAAGTGTTGTTTGAAGGCGGCAGGGAGATTGTTTTAAAAGAAGGGGAGGAGGAGGTTTCCCGTTATTATGTTTACGGAAAGAACGGCGTGGAAGGCATATTTACGGATGAAGGAAATGCGGTGAATATGGCTTACGGCTTATCCGGTACCGTGGTGGACGGACAGGGCGGTTATGTTTGGTCCAGGGGGAACCGGAGCCTGAAAAACCAGATTATGGCAATTAAGGGGGCGGCAATTACCGAGGAGAAAAACAGCCTTGCCGTCTGTCTGGATGTCATGCTCCAATATGAGGGAATCATGCGCAATACAGAGTACATGTTAAACAGGGGGGATACCATCCGCGAGGTTTTGGAAGACAATCTGGACAATGCCAGTGTCCTCGACCTGACGGGGTGCAGTCTCGATGCCGTTTTGTATTACGTGAACAGGGATATTCCGGTATTGGCTTCCCTGAATGACGGGAATGCCGTACTGATTGTGGGATTTAATGAATTGAATACGGTGCTGATGGATCCTTTGGCTGGGGGAACACCCTTTAAAATGGGCATGAACGATTCCACACGCATGTTTGAAGAAAACGGAAACCGTTTTATCACATATCAGAGGAAAGAGTAGGAAAATGCCGTATTTATGGCATATGCAACCAATAGTTGCGGCGTCTCAAACCAAAATAGGTAGTGCAACCGGGGCGGAATCCATATAATGGATTCGAAAGAAAAAATGACTGGAGGAACAGAGGGAATGAATATTGAGATTGCAAACCGGCTGGTGAATTTGAGGAAGAAGAACGGTCTGTCCCAGGAGGCGCTGGCGGAAAAGCTGGGAATCAGCAGACAGGCGGTGAGTAAGTGGGAGCGTGCGGAAGCCTCGCCGGATACGGATAATATTATTCTGCTGGCAAGACTGTACGGGGTGTCCCTGGATGAACTGCTGCAGACGGAGGACGAGATACCGGCGTCATATCCGGAGGAAAAGGGGACGGAAGCGGAAGCCGGAAATGTGGGAAACCGGGTGGAAGCCGGGGAAGTCAAAGACGCGGGGAACCGTGGAAACGGAGAAACGGGTGAAAACGGACCGAACCAGGAGCCGGAGTGTGTACATGTAGGGCTGAAAGGGATACATGTGGTGGACCGGGACGGAAGCAGTGTCCACGTGGGCTGGGACGGGATTCATGTGGAGGACGGCAAAAAGGAGGAAAACGTACATGTCGATAGGAACGGGGTATTTGTGAACGGAAAGAAATACGGTTGGGATGTAAGGCGCAGTCAGGTGTCGTTTACAGCGGGAATCTTTATTGTGTATGTTATCGTGGGATTTTTATACAGGGCATGGCATCCGGCGTGGCTGCTGTTTCTTTTGGTGCCGTTATGGTATAGTTTTGCGGAAGCGGTAAGGCATGGAAATCCATGTTTGTTTGCCTATCCGGTTTTGGTGGTTCTTTTGTATTTATGTATCGGATTTTTTTGGGGGGCGTGGCATCCGGGCTGGGTGGTCTTTCTGACGGTTCCGGTATATTACTCGGTGGCTTCCAACTGGAGAGGAACTGGCGGGAGAGAATCCAACCGGAAAGATTCGGCATGGAAGGACTCCGGGGCATCGGACAGGGAAGCGTAGAACCGGGCAGCGGGCGGAAAATGCGGCGGTGTCTTAAAACAGGGAATTTGGGGCGGTTTGTGTGTCGCCGGGAAAGGAACGGGAGAGAAAAAATGTTGACTGGATATTTTAAGAAAACGGGTGCAAAGCGGTTAGCGGTGATGGTAGTGGGGAACATTTTCCTCGGAATGGGAATCAGTATTTTTAAGTTTTCCGGTCTGGGGAACGACCCGTTCAGCGGAATGGTCATGGCACTGTCGGAATGTGTGAAAATGGAATATGCCGTTTTCCTAATCCTGCTGAATGTATTTATATTTCTTCTTGAGTTCTTGTTTGGCAGGGAGTTTATCGGGGCGGGGACTTTGGTAAACGCTTTCCTGTTAGGCTATATCGTGACATTTTTTTATAACATCTGGCTTGGATTTGTTCCGGAACCGGAGGCGTTTGCGGTCAGGGTGCTGATTGTTGTATTGGGAATGGTAACTACGGGTTTCGGCATTTCGCTTTACCAGACACCGAATGTGGGGACGGCGCCTTATGACAGTCTGTCGTTGATTATGGCAAAGCGGGCGCCGAAAATCCCTTATTTTTGGCACCGGATTGCCACGGATGCGGTCTGTGCGCTTGTCTGTTTCCTGGCAGGAGGCATCGTGGGGCTTGGGACGTTGGTGACGGCATTTGGGTTTGGACCCGTGATTGAATTTTTTAACGTACATTTCACAAGGAAACTGTTCCGGGACGGGGAAGATATTCTGTAACAGGAAAAGGCTGTTAAACGGGGGCAGCGCATGTGGTTCATGCGCTGCCCCCTTGATGTACACGGGTGTTAAAATGAAATATGTCAGCAAAGCGGAAGACGCCCGGTGCTATCCGATTTCTGCTCCGTTCAGGAACGGAAGATGTGCGTTTTATATTTTTCCAATGTAAGCAGCAACAGCATACCGAGGATTCCGCAGGAAATGATTTCGCCCGCGGTTACGGTAACGAAAGAAAACCATAAAGGGCGGATGCCGTATGCATAGAGCAGTATAAAGGGTACGATAATCATGTTTGCCACAATGGGCGGAATGGGTGCCATCCATTTATGCCGGCGCAGCCGGTAAGTAAAAAATGCGCCAATCAGGGTTGCCAGACTTCCGAAGATAATATCGGGCAGCGCGCATCCGGTCAGGGTATTGCTGATCAGACAGCCGATAAACAGACCGGGGATGGCGGCAGGCGTAAAATAAGGCAGGATGGTGAGCGCTTCCGAAAAGCGGACCTGTATGGCATAATTAGCGAGTCCGAATGCGTTGGCAAGAAAAGTCAGCACAACGTAAAGCGCGGCAATCATCGCTGCCTGAACCATGATTAGCGGGTAACTTGGCGCGGTCCCAATGGGAACCGCTTTGTTGTTTTGTGTTTTCATATTCTGTTCTCCTTTAGTTTTGTTTAACAGAACCGTTTGAGGTTCTGTTCGTGAGGAAGGTCTCGAACTCACGTTTTTTGTTTTGGAAAAACCTTGGTTTTATAGACTTTTCCGAAAATTTATTATAGCGGAAAATGCGGAAAAGTCAAGCCCTGACCCAACTTTTGATTCAATTATAGTAACAGTTCAGTTTGAAATGTTATGTTCGTGGGTGAGTGAGGACGCAAAAGCCAGGAGCAGAACCCCCAGCCCGGCTTCTCACTGTTTCCCTGTGCTTCCCCAGCCGGCATCTGTTCAAACCTGATGGCAAAAATGGGCTATTTCTAATTGCCCCCAAACACTTCCCGTTATTTAGTAATACCGCCTGATATTTGCTTGCGAATATCAGACGGTATTATCTTCCGGCAGGGTTATTTTTACAATGGCATTATTCTTATTTTCATAATTGTTAAGCAAGTAAACATGTTAAGCAAGTAAACGGAGCTGAAATTAACAGGCAATGATATTAAGCAAGATGGTCCAGTTCCCCGCTTTTATATCTCGCAACGATGCTTTGGATGCGTTCGTTGGGGTTTAACAGGTCGCTGATGGAAGCATCGTGGTTCAACGTATCGATGAGGTAAGCGATGTATTTGCTCATGTCGCAGTTGATGTACCACTCCCGCGACAGCAGTTCCGGTGTCTGGTAAATCAGGTTGGTGGTAAGCACCCGGTCAATGATACCGTCTTCGTATGCTTTGTCAAAGCATTCCAATCCGCCGGTAAACAGACCGAACGTGGAACAGATAAACACCCGGTTTGCGTTGCGTTTCTTTAATTCTGCGGCAACTTCCAGGGCGCTTTCCCCGGAGGAAATCATATCGTCCACAATCAGCATGTCTTTGCCTTCCACGCTCGTACCGAGGAATTCATGGGCAACGATGGGATTTCTTCCGTTTTCGACCCTTGTATAATCTCTGCGTTTATAGAACATACCCATGTCAAGCCCCAAGACGTTTGCCATGTAAATGGCACGATTCATGCCGCCTTCGTCGGGACTGATGACCATCATATGGGCGGAATCAATCTGCAGCCCGTCCACATGCTGCAAAAGCCCTTTGATAAATTGGTAAGTGGGCGGGACGGTTTCAAAGCCGTGAAGCGGTATGGCGTTCTGTACGCGGGGATCGTGGGCATCAAAGGTAATAATGTTGTCCACGCCCATGGCAACCATTTCCTGGAGCGCCAGCGCACAGTCGAGGGATTCCCTTGCGGAGCGCTTGTGCTGCCTGCTTTCGTACAGATAGGGCATGATAACCGTAATCCTTCTTGCCTTTCCCCCTACGGCGGCAATGATGCGTTTTAAGTCCTGGTAATGGTCGTCGGGGGACATATGGTTTTCATGACCGCACAGGGAATAGGTCAGACTGTAATTTGCCACATCCACCAAAAGATACAGATCGGTTCCCCGGACGGATTCCAAAATAATGCCTTTTGCTTCCCCGGAACCGAAACGCGGTACGGCGGCGTTCAAAATATAGGAATCGCGCTGGTAGCCTGCAAAGGCAAGGCTGTTTTTATGTTCGCTTTCCCGTTCGGTCCGCCACTTGACGAGAAAGTAATCGACTTTTTCGCCCAATGATTTACATCCCGCAAGGGGAATGATGCCGAGGGAACCAACAGGTATGGTTTCCAAATTTCTCTTTTCTTCACGTCTGCCCATGTAAATCCTCACTTTCATGACCGTTCGGTCTGCTTGATACGGTATGTTTATATAAGCACATCCGCAGCGGATTAAGAATGCATTACGGATGCAGTTTTTTATAAATCCGGATATCGGGACCGGACAGCTTGTACATTTGGTAATTACTCGTTATGCGGGAGAAAATCCGGTCCGAATAACGGTTCCTGATTTCTTCCAGCGATAGGTTAGTGGAAATAATCGTCGGTTTCCGGCGCATGTGCCGTTCGTTCAGGCAGGAAAATAATTGCGTAGTCACGAAATTGTTGGTCAGTTCTGTCCCCAAATCATCGATGATGAGCAAGTCACACCGGTACAGGTCACCGTGCATACCCTGCAGTTCCTCTTTGTTTTTATAAGCGAAGGAAATTTGGGACAGCGTTTCGAATAACCGGACAGCGCTGAAATAGATGACAGAATGACCGCGTTCAATCAGTTCTTTTGCTACACAGCCGGAAAGAAACGATTTGCCTGTACCCACTGTACCATAAAAAAATAAATTATGGTAGTCGAAAACAAATTTTTCCGTAAATTTTTTACAGGCGTCCACGGCGGTTTGGAAGCGTCTTAAATCCTCCCCCTGATAGTATTCATAAGAAAGCGTGGAAAAATTCTCTTTTTCCAAAAGACGGCTGATGTTGGACTGTTCGTACAGGAGGGAAATCTCCGCCTGTTTGAAACAATGGCATTTTGTGCCCTCAATATATCCCGTATCGTGGCAGTCGGGACAGTCATAGACCGGTTCCAGATAATCGGCGGGCAGTCCAGCAGAGAGCAGCAGGCTCTGTTTGGCTTCCGACAGGTTGCGGAGAATCTGGCGCAGTTCTGCAAGGGCGGTTTCGTCCCCCTCCAAAAGTTTCTTTCCCTGTTCCACGGATATGGAGGAGATGGAGTCTTCCAGCTCTTTGTAACCGTCCACGTTGCGGTATACATAGGCCCGGCGCTCGTCCGACAGGTACCGGTTCCTGTTTTGCTTTTCTTCGTATGTACGGATAATGGAATCGTACTGGCTGTTGCTAAGTGGCATTCCGGAATCTCCTTTGGTATTGGGATTTACTTATGTATTAATTTCTTAAAAGTTCTTTTTCCAGGGCATCAAAATCATAGCTGTTCTGTGCAAACTGGTTGAATTTATTGGCGGCGCCTGTACGTGTCGGTACCGGTTTTGTGCGTTTAAAGGATTCATCCGCCCCGGCTATGTCGCCTGCGTGCCGGACGCCTCCGCGGAACCAACTGTTCAGGATGCTGTCCGCATATTCAAAACGGTGCTTGTCCGTGCCGAGTACCGTGCGCTCGCAGGCAACGGAAATGACATCCATGCCGTAACCGAAGACTTTGGTCCAGCGGCGGATGAAATCCACTTCCTTTGCAGTGGGCGCGCTGGATTTTCCCAGCGCTTTCATGATGTCGTAGACAATCCGGTCATATTTGTATGTCTGTTTTTCCGCCTGTTCCGGCGTGGTGATATTCTGCTGTGCCCAACTGACGGCGACTTTTTCGATATAACGGAAATCCTTCTTTCCGCGTTCCAAACAATACTGTACCAAATAATCAATCAGGTCCACGGAGAACCCAAGTCTGTCCGAAAGGAAGAAAACGGTCTTGATTTCGGAAGGGGTCAGGGTTTTGCCGATATACTGTTCCACAATGAATAAGAGCTGTGAAGTTTCTTCATCGGATTGGAATGCCTTTAACTGGTCCAGCGTGTAGGATGGCTTTGTATAGGAATCGGGTTCTGCGGCGGCAGGCCGGGATACCAGCGATACGACCGGCGCTAAAGGCTTGTCCGGAATGGTTTCTTTTGGCTCCGCTTCGGTTTTTGCCGGGGCATTTATTTTTGCATCTGTTTTTGCGTCTGTTATTGTATCTATGTCCGTATCTGTTTTTGTATTTGTTCCGGCTTCTGCTTTCTTTTCCGGCTTCAAACGGTACGGCTCCAAAAGGCGGATACCGGACAGGTTCCCGTCTCTGTCGTACTCCAAAGCAAGCAGCCCGTTTTTTTCCCAATATTTTAAGGCGCGCAGCACGTCTTTTTCCGTATGGTTGAATTTATCCGCCAAATCGGAGATACCGGTGGGCAGGTTTGCGCCGGTCATGCGCAGAAGGTATAGGTAAACCTTAAGCTGGGCATCGTTCGCATCCTTCATGTATTCATCAATAAAAATATTGGATACCGCTGTCACATCCGCATGGTTATCCTTATATATCGTCAAACGGCCCATATCCTCTCACCCATCCTCATTTCTTCGCGTTCACTTTCACCGGAACTGCTTGCCCCCGAAATCCGAAAGCAAAATGAATTATATCATAACCGTTTTTAAAAAGAAATAGTCAATTTGCCGGAAAATGGCGTAAATACGGAGGGCTCCAGATTTGTGGATGGTGTGGACAATGTGGATAACCTGGGAAAAAAGGCGTGCGCTGCGAGGCAAAAACAGGAAATATGCAGGAAAAGAAGTACCGTGGGAAAATCCGTTTTCCACAGGGCAGGAAAGAAATATCCACAGGCGGGGCTGCATTTCCTTCCCCGTAAGCTGTGGATATTGTGGAAAGTTATTTTTTCAGAAGGTTTTCTCCGATTTTGACCACATCCCCTGCCCCCATAGTTATCAACAAATCATCCTTTAGGCAGTTTTCCAGCAGGAATTTTTCGATGGCGTCAAAAGAGGGAAGGTAATAACATTCCCCGCCCAGCCGGAGGATTTCATCCTGCAGGTCCCTGGAACTGATACCGAGGGTATCGGTCTCCCGCGCCGGGTAAATATCCGCCAGCACGATTTTGTCCGCATGGACTAACGCTTTGGCGAAGTCCGCAAGGAAGGATTTCGTCCGCGTATATGTGTGGGGCTGAAATACGCACCAAAGGGTTTGGTGGGGATAATTTACCGCAGCTTTTAAAGTTGCGGTAATTTCCGTTGGGTGGTGCGCATAATCATCTATTATAGTGAATCCGTTTTTCTTACCCTTGTATTCGAACCGGCGGTCGGTGCCCGTAAAGTGCAGCAGTGCCTTCCGTACCGTGCGCCGGTCGATGCCCAGCAGGTCGGCAAGGGCGATGGCTGCCATGGCGTTGGAAACGTTATGGCAGCCGGGAACCGCCAGCGTAAACGATTCATCGCCCATATTGGGGGTATGCAGCAGAAAGGATGCATGGGCGTGGTGGTCGTAGGTAATATCCCGGCAGGAATAATCACAGGCGGCGGAAGTGCCGTACGTAATCACCCTGCAGGCACAGTCTTTGGTGATTTCCCCATACCGGTCGATGTCGCCGTTAATAATCAGGGCGCCGTCTTCGGGAAGCAGCGCGGCGAAACGCCGGAAGGAATGGCGGATGTCATCAATATCCTTAAAAAAGTCGAGGTGGTCTTCTTCTATATTTAATATGATACCGATTTTTGGAAGAAGGCTTAAAAAGCTGTTGGTGTATTCACATGCCTCGGCAACAAAATAATCGGAGCTTCCGATGCGGAAGTTGCCCCCGATGTCCTTGAAAATTCCCCCGATGGACAGGGTGGGGTCGCTGTCGTTTTCCAGGAGGATTTCCGAAACCATGGAAGTGGTGGTGGTTTTGCCGTGGGTGCCGCTTACGGCAATGGGAACCTTATAGTTTGTCATGAGCTGCCCCAAAAGCTGCGCGCGCGTCAGACTGGGAATCTTAAGGCTGTTCATGGCGATGTATTCCGGATTGTCCGGATGGATGGCGCTGGTATATACAACAAGGTCAATGTCCGGCGTCAGGTGGGAAACGGTTTGGTCATAATATACCATCGCACCCTTTTTCTCCAAATCGTCGGTAAGTTCCGACCGCCGCATGTCGGAGCCGGATACCGGGAACCCTTCCGTCAGGAGGATTTCGGCAAGACCGCTCATGCTGATGCCGCCGATGCCGATGAAATATATGTGGATGGGATGTTTAAAGTCTATCTGGTACATGGATGCTCTCCTGTTCTTTCTTTTATTCTTTATTATATGCAAAATGCGGATATGTAAACGGGCAGACCGGAAATTCAGGAATCTTTTGGTTTTCCCGGAAACATATGGCGCGGACATGCGTCCCTATTTATTATACAGGCATGGGGGAAAAAAACAATCACAAATATGCCTGCCGCCATGTCTTCCCGGTTTGCTGCCTGCTGAAATAAATTGTGCAATTATGGGGAAAAAGTGGGTCGGATTATGCGGGAGAATACAGGAAAATGTTAAAAATAAACAAAAAATATATAAAATATATAAAATGATTGTAAAAAATCAACATGCACGGATGGAAAAAGAAAAAGATATTTTGTAAAAAATATTCACTTTTCTATCACGATATGGTATAATTAGAAAACATAATATAGTGACTTGGGTAAGTCGCTGAGTAAGAGGTGATGACATGATAAAAAAAGAGATGATTGCCATGCTGCTGGCTGGCGGACAGGGCAGCCGGCTGGGTGTTCTGACGTCGAAGGTGGCGAAACCGGCGGTAGCCTTTGGCGGGAAATACAGAATCATAGATTTTCCGCTCAGTAACTGCATAAATTCGGGAGTGGATACGGTAGGGGTATTGACCCAGTACCAGCCGTTGCGGTTAAACACACATATCGGGATTGGGATTCCGTGGGACCTTGACAGGAATATCGGCGGTGTGACGGTACTGCCGCCTTATGAGAAAAGCGCCCATAGTGAATGGTATACGGGGACGGCAAATGCGATATACCAGAATATCGATTACATAGACAGTTTTAACCCTGATTATGTATTAATCCTATCCGGCGACCATATTTACAAGATGGATTATGAAGTGATGCTGGATTTCCATAAGGAAAACAATGCGGAAGTTACGATTGCCGTTATGCCGGTTCCGATGGAGGAGGCGAAGCGGTTCGGCATCATGATTACCGATGAGAACAAAAAGATTACGGATTTTGAAGAAAAGCCCCAGAATCCCAGAAGCAATCTGGCATCCATGGGTATTTATATTTTTAACTGGAAAACGTTAAAAAGTGCCTTGGTTACCAATTCGGAGCAGCCTTCTTTGGATTTCGGCAAGCATATTATCCCATATTGCCATAAGCAGGGAGCGCCGTTATATGCTTATGAATTCAACGGTTACTGGAAGGATGTCGGGACGCTGAGTTCATATTGGGAAGCCAACATGGAGCTGATTAATATCGTTCCGGAGTTTAACCTTTATGAGGAATATTGGAAGATATACACGCGCAGCGTGATTCTGCCTCCGCAGTATATTTCGTCGGAGAGCGTCATAGAAAAGAGTATTATCGGAGAAGGTTCCGAGATATACGGGGAAGTATACAACTCCGTCATCGGGTGCGGCGTCACGATAGGAAAAGGAACGGTGGTAAGGGATTCCATTATCATGAACGAGACATGCATCGGAGGGAACTGTGAACTCTACAAGGCAATCGTTGCGGAGAACGTAACGGTTGGGGATAATGTTAAGCTGGGTATCGGCGAGGAAGCACCGAATGAGACTGACCCGCATATTTACAACAACGGGATGGTGACGATTGGTGAGAAAAGTGTGGTTCCAAGCGGCGTAACCATAGGTAAGAATTCTGTGATTTTTGGTGTTACGGCACCGGAAGATTATGAAAACTGCTATCTCCCAAGCGGAAAAACTTTAATAAAGGCAGGTGATGAATCGTGAGAGCAATAGGTATTATATTAGCAGGTGGTAATAATCACAGGATGAAGGAACTTTCCAGAAAGCGTGCCGTTTGTGCAATGCCAATCGCCGGAAGTTACAGAGGTATTGATTTTGCGCTGAGTAATATGTCCAATTCCCATATCCACAGGGTTGCGGTATTTACCCAGTACAATGCAAGAAGTCTGAATGAACATCTCAGTTCATCGAAGTGGTGGGATTTCGGACGGAAGCAGGGTGGCTTATTTGTATTCACTCCTGCAGTTACCGCGGAAAGCAGTTCTTGGTACCGCGGGACGGCAGACGCCATCGCCCAGAACCTCCATTTCCTGAAGAACAGCCATGAACCGTATGTGGTGATTGCTTCCGGAGACTGTGTATACAAAATGGATTACAACAAAATACTGGAATACCATATTGAGCGCAAGGCAGATATTACCGTAGTATGCAGGGACATGCCGGCGGGCACCGATGTGGGCAGGTACGGCGTCATTAAAATGAACGAGGAATGCCGCATCGAGGATTTCGAGGAGAAGCCCATCGTGGCAAAATCCAATACCGTTTCCTGCGGGATTTATGTAGTCAGGAGACGTCAGCTCATCGAGATGATTGAGAAGGGCATGGAGGAAGAACGTTACGACTTTGTAAAGGACATTTTAATCCGTTATAAGAGTTTAAAGAGAATTTATGGTTACAAAATGAAGGAATACTGGAGCAACATTGCTTCGGTGCAGGATTATTACGACACCAACATGGATTTCCTGAAACCGGAAATAAGGGATTACTTCTTTAAACAGTATCCGGATATTTATTCCAAGGTGGATGACCTTCCGCCTGCAAAGTATAATGTGGGATCACATGTGAAGAACAGCCTGATTTCCAGCGGGTGTATTGTGAACGGAACCGTAGAGGATTCTGTGATCTTCAAGAAGACGTACATTGGCAATAACTGCTACATTAAAAATTCCATTATACTGAACGACGTTTACATCGGGGACAATACCCATATTGAAAACTGTATCGTGGAAAGCAGGGATACCATCCGTGCGAATTCATACCATAAAGGGGAAGACGGTATTAAGATTGTAATAGAGCATGGCGACAGATACGTCATGTAGCAAATCAGTTTTTTAGTAACCGGTAAAGATATGTCGAACGTAAAAAAAGTAAAGTAGAAACTATTCATACCATGGATACCCAAGGGGGATACGGCATGCAGATTACAGATGTTAGAGTACGGAAGATTGCAAAGGAAGGGAAGATGAAGGCGATCGTATCTATCACTCTTGATGATGAATTCGTAGTGCATGATATTAAGGTGATTGAAGGCGAGAAAGGTCTTTTCATTGCAATGCCGAGTAAAAGAGCGACAGATGGGGAATATAGGGATATTGCACATCCCATCAATTCGGATACCCGGGAGCGGTTGCAGAATATAATACTTGACAGCTATGGGAAAGCGCTGCTGGAGCCGGATGTGGAGGGATAGGATATAATGCTTTCAAAAAGGGTTTATGAGGGTAAGGAACGGGCACTGTGATTGGACAGTGCCCGTTTTTATGCACAGCCCCATGCAGAGGAGGTGTGCCGCTAAAGCGGCGCATGGGGCACGCGGAGTAGGGGAAAGATTCCCCCTACCCGATTTACGGCGTTAAAAAGTAAAATCCCCTTTTGTCAGGCTTTGGTAGTATCTGCCGCGTACGGCAGTGAATTTCAGGACACAGTAGTCGGGATTATCGATGCCTGCCGGGTAGTACATGGTATCCCCCGGCTGCCATATGGATGCCTTGGAATCGTGGTCTTCCAATACTTCCATGGTACCCACTAACATAATACCCGTATACTTAAAACGTCCCCGTTGGTAAAAGTAGACGCTCGCTTTCGGATTTTCCAAATATTGTCCGGTGCGGAGGGAGGATTTGTTGGTAGAGAAATAATAAATGCCGCCCGCTTCAATCCTTCGGGGGGCGAACATCGCCTTAATATTGGGAAATCCTTCCGCGTCCATGGAGCCGATGAAGGCGGTTTTCTGTTTGCTGATGAAATCTTCGATTGCCTGTAATGTCATGGCTTACCTCACTTTCCGTTCTGTTTGTTTTGGTATATTCCCGTTTTCAGTTCCAGTTCTTTTTGTGTCAGCGTCTGCAGGATTCTTTCCAGATAACTTTCAAACAGGGTGGTTTCTTCCTGGGTAAATCCTTCGTAAAACAGGGTCCCCATTTCTGCGGAGACGTTTTCATATTTTTCCTTCATGGATTTGGCGGTATCCGTAAGGGAAATAATGGTCTGCCTGCGGTTTTTGGGGTTACTGGCGCGTGTGACGGTTCCCTTGGCAATCATCCCGTCAATGATAATGGAAACCGTGTTTTTGGCAAGGGAGGTGCGCTTGCTGATTTCGCTGACGCTCAGGTGGTCTTCCTTCCATAAAACAAAGAGGATACTGCCTTGACCGCTGCCGATGTCCAGTCCGTGCTTTGTTAAAAGACGTTCAAAAATCCTGCTTTGCAGTTGCTTGATTTGTGTGATGTAGAAACCGCCGTTTGTTATCATGGCTCCTCCTGTTTTTTATAATATAAATCTAATTAGAATAGTTCTAATTAGATTTATCTGTACATATTTTAGCATGAAAAGGGTGAGGAGTCAACGGGGGCGGACGCATAAAACAGGAATGGCATGCCCTGCCCGGTTTGTCCCTGCCGCCCCGTGCTTTCCTTCCGCTAGCCGGCCAAACCTGATGGCAAAAACGGGCTATTTCTAATTGTTCCCAAAGGGCGGTTTATGACCATGGCGGCAAAACCGATACGGAAAAAATGATTGGACCGCGCGGCAGTCCGTGTTATATTATAGATAGGTTCCGGAAGGGGACAAAAAGGGCCGGTGGTATGTTCTCCGGCAATACAGGGAAGATTTTAAGGTCACGGTATGGAATGCCGTGGCTTGTTGTGGTATCATTGGAAAATGTGGAATGCGGGGGCAGGAATCCGAAAAAACGGAATCATAACGGAATAATGAAATAATAAAAATAGAAGAAAAAGGAGAACGGATATGTATATCATAGCGGGATTGGGAAATCCGGGGAGGGAATATGTGAATACGCGCCATAATGCGGGATACGATGTCATAGACGCTTTGGCGGATAAGTACAACATAAACGTATTGGAATTAAAGCATAAAGCGCTGGTCGGTAAAGGGTGCATCGGCGGACGGAAAGTGGTATTGGTGAAACCGGTGACATACATGAATTTAAGCGGGGAGAGCCTGCGGGCGGCGGCGGATTATTATAAAGTGGACGTGGAGCAGGAACTGCTTGTGGTTTCGGACGATATCAGCCTGCCGCCGGGACAGCTTCGCGTAAGGAAGCGGGGCAGTGCCGGCGGGCATAACGGTTTAAAAAATATCATTAAAATGCTTGGCACGGAGAATTTCCAAAGAATCCGTATGGGTGTCGGGGAAAAACCGAAGGGGTATGATTTGGTGGATTGGGTGCTTGGGCATTTTAATAAAGAGGATAGGGCTGCGATGGATGAAGCGGTATCAAGGGCGGTACGGGCGGTTGAAATGATACTGGCGGACGGAGCGGATGCGGCGATGAACGAGTTCAACCGTAAGGTGCAGCCGAAGGATATGTAACAGGAAAACGGCAACGGAAAGAAAGGTATGGATATCACATGAGGACATTTACAGCCCCGCTGCAGGAATTGGGCGAGTTTGGGGAAATTCAGGGATTTTTGAAAAAAACGGGTACGGCGGTGGCGCTGACCGGATGTGTGGATTCCCAGAAAATGCATATGATTTACGGATTGGGCGATGGTTTGAATTTAAAATACAAAATCATTGTCGCTTCCAGTGACCTCCGGGCAAGGGAAATATACGAAGATTATCAGCTTTATGACAGGAATGTCACCATGTATCCGGCAAAGGACCTGATATTTTACCAGGCGGATATCCATGGAAACCAGTTGGTGAAAGAGCGGGTCCGGGCGCTGCGCAGGGTAATGGAAGGGCGGCCGCTGACGGTGGTGACAACGTTTGCCAGCCTGATGTCGCCGCAGGTTCCTTTAGGGGTATTGCAAAGGAACGTTATATCCATCGGACGGCAGTCTTCCGTCAACGAAGGGGAACTGGCGCGCAGACTGGTGGAAATGGGTTATGAGAAAAATTATCAGGTAGAGGCGGCGGGGCAGTTCAGTATACGGGGCGGCATCGTGGATATTTTTGACCTGACGGAAGAGAATCCTTACCGTGTGGAGCTTTGGGGAGACGAAGTGGAGTCCATCCGCAGTTTCGATATTTTAAGCCAGCGTTCCATCGAGACGTTGCAATCCATCTGTATCTATCCGGCGACGGAAATGATTCTGACGCAGGAAGAACTGAAAAAGGGGTTGGAGCGGATGGAGAAGGAAGCCATGGCTTGCAGCGCAAAATTCCGTGAGGCATTCCAAACGGAGGAAGCCCACCGCATTGTCCTGCAGGTGAAAGAATTGAAGGAACAGGCGGCGGAGCTGCGTACCTCGGCGAATTTGGAAAGCTATATCCGTTATTTTTATCCGGAGACGGTTTCGTTCCTGGAGTTGTTTGACGGGGAAAAATGCGGGATTTTTATTGACGAACCGGCGCGGGTGAAGGAACATGCCGATGCGGTGGAGCTGGAATTCAGGGAAAGCATGATGCACCGTCTGGAAAAGGGCTATGCGCTGCCCAAGCAGGCGGACATTCTGTTCGGGACGGAAGCGGTGGCGGCGAAGATGGCATTTACCCGCGTGGTGATGCTGTCTGCCATCGATATGAAAAATACGCTGGTAAAGGCCGGAAAAAAATTTGATATCGGGGCGAAAAGCGTCGCTTCTTATAATAACAGTTTTGAGGCGCTCGTGAAGGATTTGAAGCGGTACCGGAAGAACGGGTTTCGCGTCCTTCTCCTGTCCGGTTCCCGCACAAGGGCGAAGCGGATCGCGGAGGACTTACGGGGGGAGGAACTGACTGCCTTTTACGGCGAGGACCCTTTCCGGGAGATACAGCCGGGGGAAATCATGACTTTTTACGGGCATGTCCTGAAGGGGTTTGAATATCCGCTGGTGAAATTCGTGGTCATATCGGAGAGCGATATTTTCGGTGCGGAAAAAAAGAAAAAGCGGAAGAAGAAAAAATATGAAGGGCAGAAAATCAACGACTTTGCGGATTTAAAAGTCGGGGATTATGTAGTGCATGAAAGCCACGGGCTGGGCATATACCGGGGTATCGAAAAAGTGGAAGTGGAGAAAGTCATCAAGGACTATATCAAAATCGAGTACCGGGACGGGGGAAACCTGTATATCCTTGCCACGGGGCTTGACGTCATCCAGAAATACGCTTCCGCCGATGCCCATAAGCCGAAACTGAACAAGCTGGGGACGCAGGAATGGAGCCGCACCAAGAGCAAGGTAAAGGGGGCGGTCAATGAGGTGGCAAAGGACCTGGTGGAGCTGTATGCCGCCAGGCAGCAGCAGGAAGGTTATGTGTACGGGAAGGATACCGTATGGCAGCAGGAATTTGAGGAAATGTTCCCTTATGAGGAAACGGAAGACCAGTTGGCTGCAATTGCGGATACCAAGGCGGACATGGAAAGCCGGAAAATCATGGACCGGCTGGTTTGCGGCGATGTGGGGTACGGTAAGACGGAAATCGCCATCCGTGCGGCGTTTAAGGCGGTGCAGGAAAATAAACAGGTGGTTTACCTGGTGCCTACCACGATTTTAGCGCAGCAGCACTATAATACATTTGTGCAGAGGATGAAGGATTTTCCGGTGCGGGTGGACCTGATGTCCCGGTTCCGTACCCCGGCGGAGATGAAAAAAACGGTGGAGGACCTGCGCAAAGGACTGGTGGATATCGTCATCGGTACCCACAGGGTTTTATCCAAGGACGTGGTATTCAAGGATTTGGGTCTGCTGATTATTGACGAAGAACAGCGGTTTGGCGTAGCGCATAAGGAAAAAATAAAGAAAATGAAGGAAACGGTGGACGTACTGACCCTGACTGCGACCCCGATTCCCCGTACCCTGCACATGAGCCTGATTGGCATCCGTGATATGAGCGTATTGGAAGAAGCCCCGGAAGACAGGCTGCCCATCCAGACTTATGTGTTGGAATACAACGAGGAAATGGTGCGGGAGGCCATTGTCCGGGAGCTGTCAAGGGGCGGGCAGGTATATTATGTCTATAACCGGGTCAACAACATCGCGGACGTGGCGGGACGGATTGCCGCACTGGTACCGGAAGCAACGGTGGCTTTTGCCCATGGGCAGATGAAGGAACATGAACTGGAAAAAATCATGTATGAGTTTATTGACGGGGAAATCGATGTGCTGGTATCCACCACCATCATAGAGACGGGGCTGGATATTTCCAACGTTAATACCATGATCATCCATGATGCCGACAATATGGGGCTTTCCCAGCTTTACCAGCTAAGGGGGCGGGTGGGGCGTTCCAACCGTACTGCTTATGCTTTTCTGATGTACCGGAGGGATAAGCTGTTAAAGGAAGTTGCGGAGAAACGGCTGGCGGCAATCCGGGAATTTACCGATTTGGGAAGCGGTTTTAAGATTGCCATGCGGGATTTGGAAATCCGCGGCGCGGGTAATCTGCTGGGCGCCAGGCAGCACGGGCATATGCAGGCGGTAGGTTATGACCTGTACTGCAAAATGTTAAACGAGGCGGTGAAAACATTAAAAGGAATCGGAACCGTGGAGGATTTCGGCACCACGGTGGATTTGGATGTGGATGCCTTTATCCCGCCGTCTTATATTGTCAATGAATTCCAAAAGCTGGATATTTACAAACGGATTGCAGGTATCGAGAACCAAGGGGAAAGCGAGGACATGAAGGAGGAACTGCTGGACCGCTTCGGGGAAATCCCGAAATCCGTGGATAATCTGCTGCGTATTTCCTTAATCCGCGTGCAGGCGCACAGACTGTACATGTCGGAGGTAAAGGGGAAAAACGGGGAAATCCGTTTCCTGATGAATGCCAATGCCGAAATCAGGGCACAGGAGATTCCGGCGCTGCTGAAAAAGTACCCGAAACTGTCTTTTAATGCCAAAGGTTCGCCCCTGTTCCTGCTCCGCTGCCCCAAATGCGGCATGGTGGAACGGGATGCGGAAAACCTGCTCGCCCTGACGGAAGAATTGCTGGGAGTCATGGAGGAAATTTTATTATAAATTTTTTCCGCGGAAAATGAACCGGCGGACCTTTTGCGTGCTCTTATAGTCAGATAGCTATCGGAAGGAATGGGAGGTAAGGGACAGCCGTGGAAGAAACGAAACTGGTACAATTGCTGCGTAACGGCGAAAAAGCCGCTTTTGACGCCTTGTACGAAAAATATAAAAACACACTTCTGCGTATGGCATATTTGGTCAGCGGGCAGATGGACGATGCCGAGGATATCGTACAGGAAACGTTTGTGAAATGTTATCTGCATATCGGTGAACTGAAAAAGGACGAAGGATTCCGCCCGTGGCTTTTCCAGATTTTATACCGGACGGCATACCGGCAGGTAAAGAAAAGCAGGCGTGAAATGCCCGGTGAAGACGTTGCCATACAGGCAGATGCGGCGGACGGGACCACTTCTCTTGACCGGATCATAAGGACGGAAGAAGAAGATATGGTGAAACGTGCAGTACAGGCGCTGGATTTCAAGCACCGGACGGTAGTGGTCATGTTTTATTATAATGAAATGACCACGAAAGAGATTGCAAAAGTGCTCGGCTGTACGGAGGGAACGGTAAAATCCAGGTTGTTTGCGGCACGGGGGAAGCTGAGGAAGTATTTGGATGCGGCGCAAACCGGGGAAGCGGCAGCCGGGGCAAACGGAAAGAAAGTATTCGGAAAAGAAGTATCCGGAAAAAAGGGAGGTGGAGAAGTTGAAAGAACGCGTGAACTTTATTTCTTGTGAAAAATGGGACAGAACGGACGGAAATGTGAAGAATCTTCTGCACGGCATGGGGGAACGCATCGAAGCCTCCGAAGAGTTGAAAAAAAGGATTGACAGCCGGATTCTGGAATTGGACAGGAAAACGGAGACAGAAAAGGAGGAACGCAGTATGGGACGTTTTAGTATGAAAAAGGTAGCAGCCGGGGTGGCGGCAGCATGTCTGCTGGTGGGAACCGTATGTATCGCAGGGAGCGGGATTAAGAGTATCAGCGGTTCCAGTTCCACAATTCCTGACTATAAGGAATTTGCGGATTTGCCAAAGGCGGAAGCCGAAGCGGGATTTGGAGCAGATGCGGTGGAGACATTTTGTAATGGTTTTATGCTGGAAGGAATACGGATTGGTGAAGTGGCGGTACAGAATGAAGCCGGACAGGAAACAGGAAGGGAGAAGGATATCCGGCTGAATTACGTAAAAGGCGGGGATTCCGTTTCCCTCCATGTCAGAAAACTGTTCCCCGGAGAATCCGAAGAAGAACTGTTTGGCGGAAACAGGTACGGACGGAAGGCGCAGGCCGGCGATGTGACCATTTACTACAACAGGTTTACCCAAAAATCGGTACCTGATGATTATGAATTGACGGAGGAAGACAAGGCAGGCATGGAAAACGGTACCCTGAACGTGGGATACGGTACTTCGGAAATCGAAATTGACCAGTTTTCCAGTGTGATCTGGGTGAAAGACGGAAAACGGTACGAAATCAGCGGCTTTAACCTTTCGGTGGATGCGGATGGGCTGTTCGGCATGGCACAGGAAGTCGTGGAAAGTAAAAATTAATCTTGTGTGTTTTGTTAAGCGTATGGAACGTGGACGGGATACGGACCATACGCTTTTTTTGTATGCAATTTTTGCCATAAGTATATTAAAAAAAATTACAAAAAATATTTGACATGTGATATGATTGGAAAAGTAATTGATTCGGTTTATGGCGGGAGAAGCAATAATGCGTGCAAATATTTCTAAAATAAAAAATGTGTGGTTCTTTTTAAGCCTGTTCGCCCTTTTTGCCCTGACAGCTTACGGCATTTGGCGTGACAGGGGGACATGGGGGGACGGAAACACGTTCTTTTTACGGCACCGGCAGGACGGTGCCGTGCAGCAGGTGAAAGGGTTTTCTTCGGATGGCATACTCTATTTCTGCCTGCCGTCCTATATGGAACTGGAGGACGTGACCGTGGAACTGCCGCGGGCAGGGAAACTGGAGACGGATGGGGAAGCCTTGACGTTCGGAGACGGGGACGGTTTAAAAGGGATTGCTTTAAACACGGAGTACCGGATGCATGTGGAAAACAGGGACGGGAAAGGAGAGCCTTTTTCCGTGGTGTTTATGCAGGGTTCCGGCATTCCGGCGGTTTGGCTGGATACGGCTTCCGGCGGTATGGAATATATCCTTGCCAAGAAAGGCAATTCCGAAGGCGGCTATATGCAGGTGGTGGACGCGGAAGGCAGGACGGACTGCATGGTGAAAGTGGACGGCGTATCCGGCAGGGGAAATACGGCATGGGATGCGGTGAAGAAATCCTTTATGGTAAAATTGGACGACGCGGAGGATGTGCTGGGAATGGGGGCGGAAAAAACATGGGTGCTAAATGCCAATTATTATGACGGTGCATATGTCAGGAACCAAATCGGGTTAGAGATGGCGGCGGCAGGGGGAATTGCTTTTGTTCCCGAAGCACGGTTTGTGGATTTGTATATCAACGGGGAATATATGGGGCTGTACCAACTGATGGAAAAACTGAAAGTGGGGAAGAACCGTGTGGATATCGGTGACAATTATTTTTTGGAAGTGGATTACAGGGAGCGGGCCGCAGCGGAAGAAGACTATATCATGCTTTCCAACGAACAACCC
>ERZ779637.70-NODE-70-length-70890-cov-16.501362_pt1 | contig 70890 bp, 74 predicted proteins | sample MGYA00514196_ERZ779637 | MGnify/ENA primary metagenome ERZ779637 (study PRJEB29562, sample SAMEA4376700) | mouse gut metagenome | isolation source: Cecum | study: EMG produced TPA metagenomics assembly of the A DSS colitis mouse model was used to assess the...
CCCCATTGACATTGTGCCGGATCACATTCCGGAACAGCATACAGCATCACAGATGAGGCATTATAATTCACATATCTTTATATGTTAAAAGCACAAGATAGAAAAATCTACCACCATATGCTAAAATGAGTGATGTTGGCTCCATAAATTGCAATGCAACTCAATTTTTCTAAGATGCAACGGAAAGTTGCCATCAATTAAATGACTGTTGGTGGTATGCAACCAGTAAATTGTAGTATTTTTTTATCGGAGGTGATGAACATGAGCATAGCAGAACGGCTTCAAGAATTGCGAAAACAATCGGGCTATTCACAGGAGCAAGTTGCTGAAATGTTGGGGCTTTCAAGACAAGCTATTTCAAAATGGGAAAGCGGACAAGGAAAACCCGAAATTGACAACATAGTGAAATTAACAGAAATTTATAATGTAAGTGCAGATTATATTCTGTTAGGCACTGAAAAGGTATCCGTTCCAGTGCCAGAGAAAAAAGAATTGAGCCACGAATACAAAAAAGCAATAGGTATAATTGCCATAATAGCAGCAACAGCAATAGTCACAGTGTTATTTATTACTGCTTTAGGCTTACTTTCACGATTAGGAATTTAGGAGGAAAATTATGGAGCGAACAGGAAAAATCTCAAAATTGTTTCTTACTATTCTTTTGTTTAGCATGATTGTTATGACAATGAACGGTTGTGCTTATGTTAATAACAAGAATTGGGACGACATGACACCAGCAGAACAAGAAGAAGTGCGACAAAATTTTGAGGAGGAACGAGAAGAATTGGAAGAAGAGTTTTCTGATGATAGCTTTGCACAGTATATTCTTGACAAAGTTGAACAAGCAATTGAAGAATAATTATCACTTTGCGTTGTTGTAGATAATCGCATTGTTGAGTAATTAGAGGGGCGACAGTCTAAAGTGCTGCCGCCTCTCTGAATTATATAAATGCAACTGTAAACCATGCATCACCCCATGTGGGGAGAAAGGGGGAAATTTCTATGGATTGCACAGAAGCATACAAGGAACACATCATGTATTCTTTCAACGGTTTCTGCAAAGTCGTCATACGCTATGCCGCTATCAACGCATGGCGCGACAGGAACAGGCGGCGGCAAAGAGAAATATCCTTTGAATAGCGGCATTTACAAGAAGGATTTTATTGCGAGAAGCTGTGTGTACTCCCATATTACTGTAGTTGGGAAGAGGGAAAACATACAGCGGATTGTGGATGCTTTACAGGAAATGCAGATGGTTATGAGGGAGATCGCCGGGCGAATTCAGTCCGGCGATTTTTCTCTGTCAGATGAGGGGTATCGGGAATTAAAAAATGACTATCTTGCACTTGTGCTGACGGTTGTTGATATCGCTGACGGGACAGCTTATCTGTTTGAAAAAGAGAACCCGGCAGAGCGGAGGAACTGGAAAGCGGAGCTGGAATTAGAGCAGTACCGTCATGTGCTGGAAATGGATGGGAGGCGGGATAAGTAAAAATTTAGGCGGGGAAGGGGTGTAAAGGCATGAGAATACTGTTTTCATGGATTCGTTGGATTTTCGGAATCCAGAATTATATGGCGTAGAAGAAAAAGGCGGAATATTTTAGCTTTTCTGTAAATGGAATGCAGAGGGGAGGCGCAATTGAAAAAAGGAGGAATCCATGATATGATACTTGGTGAAAAGGCAGGTGATTTGATGGGAGCGGATAATCAGAAACAATTAGAGAGGCAAGAAATATTAGAGGCCATAGGGAAATTAAACCTTTTACACGATAATCTAATGACGTTGGTATTCGACAGAAATATCGAAGCTACGGAATTATTGCTGAATGTTATCCTCCAGCGCAATGATTTAAAAGTGTTGGAAGTGGTAGCGCAGAGAGAGTATAAGAATTCAATGCGGATGGGCGATCTATTACGATAGATATTTACGCAAAAGACGGGAAAGATAAGGTCTATGACATTGAAGTGCAACGTGCCTCGGCTGGAGCAGATGTCCACAGAGCGAGATTCCATAGCAGCATGATAGATACAAAAATGTTGAAGGCTGAACAGGAATTTAACGAAATCCATGATTCTTATGTGATTTTCATAACGGCAAGCGATGTTATGGGAGCCGGGTGCTCGCTGTACCATATTGATAGGGTGATTAAGGAAACGGGCGCATATTTTGGTGATGGCTCCCATATCATATATGTTAATGGCAGCTATAAAGATGACAGTGATCCGATTGGAAAGCTGATGCATGACTTTAGATGTTTGAGTTCGGTAGATATGTTTTATCCTGCATTGGCAAAGCAGGTAAGGTATTTCAAGGAGACGGAAGGAGGTCAGAATATTATGTGTCAGGTGTTTGATGATTTAGCGGAAAAAAGAGCAGAGAAGAGAGCAGAGGAAGCACGAATAGAAGAAAAGAAGGCGTTTGCCCGTCGCTTGATTGCAAGGGGGAAACAAACAGTCGAAGAAATCGCGGAGGATGCTGACCTGCCGATTGAAGTGGTGAGGGATTTAGCGGGTTTACAGTTGGTATGAAAGAAAAACTGGTGAATATAATGGGTGGAACTGTTATTGAGACGGAATCTGAAAGATTGATGCGTATGGGAGCTGCAAAGATGGTTGTTGAACTGGGGCAGGAGTATGGACTTGATGATGAGGTGATTTTGAAACAAATGCAGGAAAAGATTGGTTTGTCCTTGGAAAAAGCAAAACTTTATTTGGCGCAGTATGGGAAATAGCCTGTATAAGCTTATGGAATTGTCAACACTATCTTTACACATACCTTGAATGGAGAGCGGGAAGAAAGACTGGGAAATAATATGGGTGGAACAGTTATTGAGACAGAGTCTGATAAGATTAAGATACAGACCATTATTGAATTGGGACAGGAAGTTGGTCTTGATGATGCAGAAATTTTGAAAAAGCTGCAGGAAAAGATTATTGGACTACCTTTAACGCGGGCAAAGGCATATATAGAACAGTATGGGAAACGGCTTGTGTGAAATTATCAAATTTTGATAGGATTTTCAAGGAGAAGTTGGGAGACCAAGGTATTATGTGCCGGGTATTTGATGATTTAGTGGAAAGAAGGGTTATGGAGGAGAAAAGGGCGTTTGCCCGCCGTTTGATTGTGAGAGGGAAACAGACAGTCGAGGAAATTGCGGAGGATGCTGGTTTGCCGATAGAGGTGGTGAGGGACTTGGCGGGATTGCAGATGGCGTAAATTGTAGTTAATGGAATGGTGCAGACTAAGGATCACGGGCATTTTGAGGAATAGTTATAGTCTAAAAATGGGAAAAGCGTAGAGAGAAAGAACTAAAAAGAGAGGCGGAAAAGTTTATGCTGAATTTAAAAGATCAAGTAGTTCAGAAGGTAAGTGGATTGTCAGAGGAAAATATGCAGTTTATATTGGATATGATAGAGCGCTTTATGCAATCGGATTCTGAGGAAAAGAACTTAGTGGCAATTTCGAAAAGAATTGGGATTGCAAAAGGGCAGCACTTGTATGATGATGATTACGATTTTGATGAGATGAATTCTGAAATTGCCCTAATGTTTGGAGGGATGGAATGAAGCTACTGTTAGATACGCATATTATTTTGTGGGCTTTGGACGATAATCCTAGATTGTCAAGTCAGGCGAGAAGTCTGATTATGGATGCTGAGAATGAAATTTATTATAGTTCTGCGTCTGTTTGGGAGACAACAATTAAATATATGGCAAAGCTGGATAAAATTCATATTAGTGGTTCTGAGTTGTCAGATTTATGTAGGAAGATGGGATATCGGATGCTGCCAATTGCGGATCGTCATGTTAAGGCACTGGAGACTCTGGTATACTACAGTAAGGATCAAGTGCATAATGATCCGTTCGATCGAATTATGCTTGCTCAGGCTAAGGCAGACGGATTAAGATTTCTTACACATGATTTAAAGATTCCTTTTTACAGGGAAGAATATGTAATATCGGTATGATTTGATTTTAAATAGAATAAAAGAATAGGGTTTATAAAGAAATCTTTATTATACTAAGTTTATCTCGATGTCGTTTTGAAGATGATATTATAGTGATTGATATATGTGGATTCAATCGTACTATCGTAAGTACGTTTGGAGTGTCCATAACAGCAGATATTCTAATAGATGATGTTGATGTAGACCAATATGATGCGTTGGCTATACCGGGAGGATTTGAAGAATATGGATTTTATAAGGAAGCGTATCATGAAAAAACGCTAAACCTAATTCGTTCTTTCCATTCACAGCATAAGCCTATTGCGTCAGTCTGCGTTGCTGCTTTTTCATTAGCTAAAAGCGGTATATTAAAAGACAGAAAAGCGACAACATATCATTTGCGGGGTGGATATAAGAGGGAGGAATTGAAAAATTTTGGAGTTGTACTTGGAGATGAATGGATAGTAATTGATGATAATATCATAACATCATCATGTCCTAAAACAGCTCCGGATGTCGCGTTTTATTTATTAGAAATGCTTACATCACAACAAAAAGCTGTGGAAGTCAAAACGGCAATGGGGTATTAACTTTTAGAGATTACAAATCATAATATATTCTTCTTCCTTCTCACGTACAATTTCAAACCCCACCTTTACATACATCTTTGCCGCATAATTGGCTTTTTGAACGGAAAGAGAAACCCGGCTGTACCCATGTGATTTAAGCAAGACAAGAATTTCCTTCATCATAGCCGTTCCAATGCCAAATCCCCGATATTCTTTGTAAAGAGAGATTGCAAGAGAGGGCGTTTCATCATCTATATGACCGTAATCGTTCATAATGCGAACCCAAACCGCGCCGACAATTTTGCCGTCAACTTCCGCCACTAATCCCCAATCATCTTTCAATTCCCCGAAATGCTCAACATAAACCTGCAATTCGGGAGATGCAATAATGGCTTTTGGGGGAGGCTCGACACCCTCGGGAATAAAGACTGCCTCATATAGAAAATTATCCAGTAATGGATATTCCTGCTTTTGTATTTCACGTATCGTTACGTCCATAACTGACCTCGCACACAGGGCTTCAGATTTCCCCTAACATTTTTTCTGGATCTTCTGCCGCTTTCACCTTATCATTTGCCCGAACAATAACGCCCTCCTCATCGATCAGATAAGTGGTGCGTACTACGCCCATAGATACCTTGCCATAGTTCTTTTTCTCATGCCACACATCGTATGCTTTGATGGTCGTCAGTTCCGTATCTGACAGGATTGTGAAAGGCAGGGAATAAGTCTGCTCGAATTTCTTATGTGATGCAACGCTGTCTTTGCTGATGCCAATTACCACGGCGCCTTTTTCCGCAAACTGCGGATAGCGTTCTGCAAATCCACATGCCTGCTTTGTGCATCCGGGCGTGTTGTCTTTTGGGTAAAAATACAGGATGACTTTCTTGCCCTGATATTCCTCCAAAGTGTGGATGGCTCCGTCCTGATCCGGCAGGGAAAATGCCGGCGCCTTTGTTCCGATCTCTAACATGATTGTTCCTCCATTCTTGCTACTGTTTGAGTGCCGTCTAAAAAGTTTTAAAATATGCCTGTTGAGAGTGTTCGCTCTTATTATATCCCAAAATATTTTGCTTAGCAAATTTGTGAAAAGTTTATGGTAGTAAAATGAAAACGGAGAGGGTATAATCAGATTTACAGATTATAACATAACCTTTTTTGATATTATTGAGATGACAGTGGAGGAAGCTGATTAATGAAATCTATTCGCGTAGTTGCGGCGATTATTTGTGATAACATGAATCATCCCACCCGGATTTTTGCTACAGCCAAAGGCTACGGTGAATTTAAAGGGAAGTGGGAGTTCCCCGGCGGAAAGATTGAGGATGGAGAAACGCCGCAGGAGGCTTTGCGCAGAGAGATCAGGGAAGAACTTGACACGGAGATCAAGGTTGGGGAGCTGCTTACTACGGTAGAGTATGATTACCCCGATTTTCATTTGTCTATGGATTGTTTTTGGGCGCAGGTGCAGTCGGGGGAGCTGTCGCTCAAAGAGGCGGAGGCGGCAAGGTGGCTCTCGGCAGACAGCCTGTATGATGTGGAGTGGCTTCCGGCAGACGTCGCATTGATAGAGAAGATCAGGAAGGCGTTGGGGTGAATTGAATGAAAACGAAAAAAGTTTACAGAAGAAGCATATTGCCTGCAGACATAGATTGTATTTTTTTCGCTGCTAAAAAGTCTAAAGACGCTTCAATATATTGCGAAGCCATATGCCTCATTTACCCCGATAGACGGAGATAGTAATGTATGCTGGAAAAAGGGGCAGAAATTAGCGTTTCGTTTTAAACGGTTTTGTCTAATGCCGTATGGGGTTCACACGATTCATGTAATAGATTTTCCCAAGGATGTATTTATACGAATGAAAGCAATACGCATGTGCCAGTCTGGAATCATAGAATCAGGCTGAAAGTCATGCCGGATGGTTCAACGGAATACAGCGACGAGGTAGAGATTGGAGCTGGATGGAAGACGGGATTTGTCTGGCTGTGGGCAAGGTGTTTTTATGCGCATAGCCAGACGAAGTGGATTAAACTTCTTGCAGGGAGATAGGCAGATGCATTGATATTCGATATTAACCCTACACTTGAAAGGAATTTTTATGGAAGGAAAATCAATGACAGAAGGTCCGGGTGTATGCGTTGGGGCTGATATTTCAGTTCGGTTATAATATTATTGCCGCGATTTTGCGGGCTGTGGGGGACAGCGCGGCAACGTTGTATTTTCTGCTGATTGCGTCCGCCGCGAATATTGTACTGGACCTGCTTTTTGTGGCGGGTTTTAAGTGGGGTGTTCTCGGGGCAGCGCTGGCAACGGACATTGCGCAGGCTGGTTCGCTTGCCGCCGCATGGTTTTACATGACGCACAAGTACGCTGTCTTTTCTTTTAGAAGAAAGGATTTTACGTGGGATTTTTCTCTGGCAAAGAAAACGATGGCAACGGGGCTGCCGATCGCGTCGCAGCTTATTGTGGTATCCTTGGGTTTGACGCTGATTCAGCGCGCAGTCAATGAATTTGGTCAGTCGATGATTGCGTCTTTTACGGTGGGCAATCGGATAGAGCAGTATATCAATCTGCCCTGCAATGCGTTCCAGACGACGCTGGCGACTTACACCGGGCAGAATATCGGTGCGGGAAAGCCGGAACGCGTCAAAAAGGGTGCCAGACAGGCTGTGGCAATCTCTCTTACAATGACGCTTGTCATTTCCGTACTGCTCTGGCTGACCGCGGATATGATTATACGGATGTTCGGAATCGGCGGTCAGTCTGCCGTCTACTGTCACGCGCATCTGCGGGCACTTGCGCTGATTAATCTGGTGCTGTCCTCCTATATTCCGCTGTTTGGGGTGTTTCAAGGGACAAACCACGCGGTGCTTCCGATGATTACAGCCACCTGTGCGTTGAGCACACGGGTGGCTGTGACATATCTGTTCCGCTATAGCCCCTTTTTGGGACATACGATTATTTGGTGGAACGGCATTTTCGGTTTTGGGGTTGGCTTTCTGATTACGTGGTCGTATTATCTGAGCGGACGGTGGGCAAGGCATGTCACGGAGCCGCAATAGAATGTTGATAGCGCAATTCTATTAAGTCTTTTCCGCCCACGTTGATCGTAAGGCGCTCGCCGTTCCATGAAAAGTCATGTTTCTCATAGAATTTTCTGGCGCGGTGGTTATCCTCGAAAACGGTCAGATATAGGTTGGTATAGTGTTGTTCGATAAGTTTGTCCCTAACGAAAGTAAACAGTTGATGACCATAACCCCTACCGATCAGATGCGGAAGTATAAAGATGGAAATAATTTCGCCCCAACCGTCAAAGGCGCTGTCCCTTGCGGGGGCGATGGATGATGTTCCGAGGATGTTCTTCCCGTCCGTCAACACATAAGCGCCGTTTAACGGCGGCGCCCAGTCGTCTAAATTCATGGTGTCAAGGTAAGTCTGTGGGACAATTCCACGAAAGGCATTCTGCCAGCCCAAAATGTAAACTTGACGTACCTGTTCGATGTCTTCTATGGTCATTTCACGGATGAAAGTATTCAAAACATTGCTCCTTTTGCAGTTGCCTGTCCTCTCTCGATAATGCCGAATCCGAGCGGGTATGGTCCGGTGTGCACGGCGATGGTTGCCCCGATCTGGTAAAGGGGGATTTCGTCTATGGAGTACCCCTTTTCGCGTAGGACGGAAAGCGCCTGATCGCGGAAAGCGATTCCCTCTTCCCGGTCATAGCCGTATCCGACGGCAATGCTGTAACATTCGATTCCGAGAGGACTTTCCTGCAAGTAATCCAGCAGAAGGGACATTACTTTTTTCAGCGTGCGTTTCCGTCCGCGGTCGAGTCCGGAGGGAAAAATTTCTCCCTGCTTCAATGTAATGATGGGGCGGATATCCAGCGCGCCTCCGGCAAGAGCCGCCACTTTTCCGATTCTGCCGCCATGTTTTAAATATTCCATATTTCCCACGGTGAAGAAAATCCTGCCGGTGCTCTTGATGGCTTCCAGCCGCGCGACGGTATCCTCGTAGCTGACGCCGTGATCCCGCAGGTCTGCCACTTCCAGAACATACTGCCCCTGAAGAACGGTATTGATGGTGGCGTCGATGACGGTAATCTGAGCCTGCGGATATTTTTCCAGAATCAGTTCCTTCGCGTTGAGCGCGGACTGCATGGAACCGCTGAATTTCGTGGTGATACAGATGCATATGACAGGGGTGTCAGATTCCGCGAAGGGACGGAAAGCCACCTCGTAATCCTCAATGGACGGCATGGAGGATTTAGGGTATACCCCCTTTTTATCCACCATCATCTGATAGAAATCACGGACGGAAATGTCCACTTTTTCTTTTAAGTAGTGCTCCTCGTCAAAGGATACGTAAAAGGGCACGACAGTTATGTTTTTTTCCTTCACCAGCGAGGAGGGCAGGTCGCACGAACCGTCGCTGATAATATGAAATGTTTCTCGCATATTGCATATCTTCCTTACAGTATAGATTTTGGCGTGCCGCCGGATGCCGGTGAGCCGTCTGATTACTGATATATAGAATACTACGTTTGGAAAGTAAATGCAATCCGTGGGGGTTATGCACCTATTCTATACAGGCATTGTTGAAAATGACAGGTTAAATTTTTCGTATGCTTTGAGATTTTATGGTCTGGAGACAATCATGTTACATCTGCTCCACAATTCGTCCTGATACGCAAATATATTTTTATCAACGGTTCTCTCGACAAATCCAACGCTCTCATAACATTTTTTCGCGGCGGTATTCTCGTCAAAAACGTTCAGTTGTACTGCTTCTGCCCCGGTAATTTGAAAGGCATATTGCAGCGCAAGCTGAAGCATTTCTTTCCCGTAACCCTTTCCACGTTTTGCTTGGTCAATGATTACGAATTTCAGAAAGCCGGTATTGTCTTCCGTGTTGACAGAATAGCAGAAAAAGCCCACCGGCTGCCCGCTGTTTTCGCATGCCACATAAGCGCTGTCCGTCCATTCCGCCGCATTTTTCTCTAAAAAGTCATGGAAAGATTCTGGGGTTATGGGGTAAGGGAAGCGGTTGGCGCTCCAAAAGGCATGGGTTCTCTCATCGGTAACCCAAGTGGATAAAAATGCATAATCTTTGTCCGGTATGTATGGTCTGACTCTCATAACTGTAATGTCCTTTTTTCTGTATTTTAACATGATGCAAATAGGTTGACAATGCGGCATGTAGAAATGATATAATTCTGATAGTGACTATTGGTATAGCGGCTATAGCAAAGGAGAAATCATGGCGTCTGTCACAACTTTAGGATTAGGAAAAACGATGGAAAAGAAACTTCATACAATCGGTATTCACTCGGCTGAGGAGCTGACGGAAATGGGAAGCAAACAGGCAGTTTTCCGGCTCAAGGAGCAGTACCCGGGCACCTGCGTTGTCATTCTCTATCACTTGGAAGCCGCTATCCGCGGATGTGGGATTAAGCAGCTTGAGGATGATTGCAAAGCGGATTTGAAGGCATATTTTAAGCAGTTATAAATGGGAACGCGTGAAAGGAAGACAGATGAACCACTCTGCAGATGTTGTAAAAAAGGATATCGCTGCCATATTAGCAATCAGCATTATCTCAGCGGCATTGTATCTTACGCTGGGTGAAAAAATCATGGATTACGGGCGGGACTTGTCGCATCCCCTGTTCCTGCGGTTTTTGCCGGTTCTGCTGATACAGTTCGGCATGTCCTGTCTGAGCATACTGATTGTCCTATTGAAAAATAAAGAAAAGCTTTCGGCATACGGTCAGGTTCGGAAACATATCTGGCAGTCGCTGTTCGGCTGTCTTCTGGTTTCCGTCCCGACGGTGGCATTTCTTTTCGCAACAAATGACTTACATGGGTTTTTACCGTTTCAGGGCATGTTTTTGACAAAGTAAATTTTAGGCGCGCCGCTGCCTTTTAATGTGATTGGCTATCTGGTGATTGCATTGACGTGGGGATTCGGAGAAGGTCTGTTTTACATAGTTTTGGCGGATAAAATCAATCTGTTGTATCAGCCCGGCAGATTTTTTGACAGGGGCGCTTTTGTCTGTGCCGTTATAGCTGTTTTGATTCATGGAATGATTGGGTTTGACTTTGTGACTATATTGGAAACGTTGACAACTATCATACTGATGTACGGCTCTCTGCTGATTCACCGGCGGACGGGAAACGCGTTTTTTACATGTGTGCAGGAATTTTTTTGTGAGCAGCCGGGGCATTTCCCGAGGTAGAGTTTCTGCGAGTCCGGGAACTGGATGTTTGCGGGCATATGCTGCAGCGGTATGCCGGATGAAGCGCTTGACCTGCTTGCGGATGAGACTGTTTCTCTTTGGCTTGCGCGTGAGGGGCCGTGTCTGTGCGGGAAACAGATGATGATCCGCTCTTTTTTTCTGCGCGATATCGTGGGGAGGAAGGTCATTGCCTGTATTCCGCAAACGGAGACGGGAGAGTGGAGTTTTGTTTTTGAGGGCGGACACCGCCTTTCTATGGGAATGTCCTTTTCTTATACAAAGGAAACCGTGCATCCGAATGATCTTGGAGGATTTTCTACCTCAAATCTGCGGACCATTCTAATGAATACCGTTTATGCGTACGGTTTATATTTCAGCCCGCTCAGTCTCTGCGAAGAATGGCATAAAGTATTTCTATACCTTTGCGCCGTTTCAGAGTGCGCGTGGGATGAGCAGAGCATTTCAGAGCCGTATGAGGAGTTTCTGGAATTTTTACAGGAGTTCGTCTGCGAGACGACGCGGGTTGAAACCATCCTGAAGAAAGAAGGATATCTTGCGGCGTTATTGTGTACCATTCAGGGAAATCGTGACTTTTTAAAAGGGGAGGACGAGCCTGTCATCTCCAAGGACTTGCATCAAACAATGAACAGCCGGTATGTATACTTGCCTTATTTATGGTCGCTGGTTTCGCATGTGGAAAAAGAACACAGTTTTTCGGCAGATATATTGCATAACATGGTCAGAGAGGCGGCAGATACCGCAGACGCATACAAAAGGGGTACACATTGGGAAGATGCGGCGGCTTATGTGTTGGAAAGTGTGCGCTGTGGAAGATGGGCGCCTATATTCTGGTAGAGTGCAAAAATTGGCGCGCACATGTGAATTTACAGCAGGTCAGAAATATCGCGCATATCTCAAGTATGAAAGGAAATAAGACGGCGCTCTTCTTTTCGGCAGCAGGAATGACAAAGGATGCGGAGAAGGAAATAAATCGTCTGTCGGCGCAGGAATTTTGTCATTTGCATTACGGCGGTTATATAATGTATTGAGAGACGGCTTGGAAAATGCCGATACTACAAGATATTGGAAAGGAAACTAAAGTGCAGGAAACTAAAGTGCAGAAAACTATTACCTACAACCATAAAAAACAAAGCATAGATTGTGTTTACTATCAAAACGCGGTACAATCCTATCCCACTCACACCCACGCCAGCCACCATACATTCGGGCTTGTCTCGGACGGCATGGTTTGCATTGTCTGTAATGGTGAGAAAAGGATATACGGTGTGGGGCAGTATTTTTATATTCAGCCGGATGTACCTCATGCAATAGAGCAGGTAAAGGACAAGAAATATTCCATGATAAGTGTTTGTATACCCGTTGGTGAGATACGGGAGTGGGATGACGCGGACGAGCATTACATAAAGAGGTTAAAGCGGATGATTATGGAGACGCCGGAGGATCCATTGTCAATCAAAGATATGGCGGAGACGATAAGCGTGAGCCCTTATCATATGATCCGGCAGTTTAAATCGTTCTGCGGGCTGACGCCGCATCAGTTTCAGATACAGTGCAGGGTCAGAAAAGCGCAGAAGATTTTGGAAGAGGGAAAAAGCGTGACCGAAGCAGCTTATGCCGCAGGTTTTTGCGACCAGAGCCACTTCGACCGTTGCTTTCAGAGAATTGTCAGACTGACGCCGAGCGAATATCGACAGGCGCTGTGTTAGCATAATGCCGGCATGAATTTTGCGAATAGAAGCAGTCCGTCTGTGTCGGCATCCACTTCGTGAGGAATACCGGAAGGCATGATGGAAATGACGCCGGGCGTATAGGAAATGGGCGTGCCGTCGTTGACACAGACGCCGGAGCCTGCGATGACTTCGTGGGTTTCCAGCTGCGTTTCGTGGATGTGGCTGGCAATGCTCTTGCCGGGTGCGATGCGGACAAGGTGATAGCTGAACTGCCCGTCGGTATCTTTGGCGGTAACGATGTGTTTGAGTTCCACGCCGTCAAAAGCGGGGTGCTTTGCCCATGGAATGTCGGTAAATTCCGCTGTTGCGCCCGGCAGTCTGAGAGAGCCGTTGTTGAATGCTTCAAATAATTCATTACACATTTGTATGAGCCTCCTTTGTTGTGATATGTGTATTATAGGAGTGAACACAGGGGAAAGCTTGGATAAAATTGCGCTGTCTGCTGACGCTGTGTGCAGTGATTGCCGCAGCCCATATCATATAACCGTATATGTATGCGGAGCTGGACATAGTTATCGAAGTGCAATAATTGGCGGATATTTATGGGTATTCATGGAAAGTGAGATGTAAAGGCGGATACATATACAATATAATATTACGAAAAGAGGGTAAAGGGAATCAATAATGATAAGACGTGCGACGACTGAAGACGCTTCGAGACTCGCGGAAATTTTGGTGTTTACGAAGCGTATGAATTACAGAAGAATTTTCCAGAACGATAAGGTGTCCTTCGGGGAGATACAGGTATATCCAATCGCGAAAACTTATATCGAAAACCCGGACAAACTGGAGGGCATCTGGGTATATGACGATGAATTTGTCAAAGGTCTGGTGCATATCGCGGGAGAAAAAATCGAGGAACTGTATGTGGAGCATTTCTTTGAAAACTGCGGGATTGGCGGTGAGCTGATGCGGTTTGCCATAGAGCGGGGCTGCAGGTATTTGTGGGTGCTCGAAAAAAACGAGGATGCCAGACGGTTCTATGGAAGGTACGGTTTTGCAGTTACGGGAAAGAAAGAGTTTCAGGAGGGGACGACGGAATATATTATTGAGATGAAACGCGAATAAAAAGTAGCCGCAGCCGCAAAAACATGATTGTTTTTTTTTACTCTTATGTTACAATAGATGCAGGCTATATTATTATTTGAAAAATGGAGAAAATCAGTATGGAAAACGAACGGATGATGGAAGGCAAAAAAAGAGGAAGAAAGAGAAAGCGTATCGGGAAAAAAGTCGGCAATGTGGTTGTGATCATGCAGGCAATCTCCGTGGTTTTTGCGGTTGCTACCTGCGTTTATATGTACAATTCCCTTGTGAGAAGCATGCAGGAAAAGATTTGTACGAACGGCACGAATCTGTTGGCATATGAATTGACCCGGGTAACCGAGGAGGACGATCTGAATCAGGTATTGGACGGCTTAAAGAAGCGTCAGGGCTGCGAGTTTACCATTTTTGAGGGAGACACGAGGGCGTACAGCACGGTGACCAAGAACGGCGAGCGCGTGGTTGGAACTAAGCTGGCTGACAATCTGATAGATATCGTTTTGAAGCAGGGGCAGTCTTATGTGGGCGAGGCGGATATTCTGGACGCTACTTACCTGTGTTCCTATGTGCCCACTAAGGGCGCTGACGGAAAGGTTGACGGTCTGATTTTCGCGGGTATATCCATTGCGGAGGCGGAGGAGGAAACCGCCAGAATTATCACATACGCTATGATCATAAGTGTGGCGGTGATTATCGTCGGTATTATGTTCCTGACCGTATATTTGAAAAAGAGCGTATCCAATCCGCTCGGTAAGATCACTCAGGCGGCGGAGCGATTGGAGAAGGGCGAGCTTGGTCTGGCTGACGGAAAGAAGATCGAGGTCGGTGTCCGCTCTAATGACGAGATCGGACTGCTGGGAGAAATTTTTGAGGAGACGATTAGCAGTCTTCGCGGATACATAGGGGAGATTTCCGATATATTGGGCGCTATTGCGGAGGGTGACCTGACGCGGGAGGCGAAGCAGAATTACAGGGGAGACTTCCTGGCGATCAGAAAGTCTTTGGACAGCATTTTAGGCGCGCTAAATCATACTATGGGACAGATTGCGGCAAGCGCCGGGCATGTGTCCGACGGGTCGGATCAGGTGTCCGCCAGCGCACAGACTCTGGCGCAGGGTGCGACGGAGCAGGCAAGCGCAGTCACGGAAATCTCGACAACGATCGCAGATATTTCTGCGGGCGCAAGGGAAACGTCCGATGCGGCGGCGGAAGTGGGACAGTACGTCAATCAGGCGGGTGCGCAGCTTGGCATCAGCATAGAGAGCGTGAAGGATCTGAGTGTGTCAATGGAGCGCATTTCCGAGGATTCCAAGCAGATCGGCACTATTATTGCGACGATAGAGAACATTGCATTCCAGATCAATATTCTCTCACTGAATGCGGCTGTGGAAGCGGCAAGAGCGGGCGCTGCGGGCAAAGGCTTTGCCGTGGTGGCTGAGGAGATCAGCAGTCTTGCGTCGAAGTCGGATGAGGCAGCGAAGGCGACGAAGGAACTGATAGAAAATTCTGCTGCAACTATAAAAGAAGGCAGCAGGGTTATGGATAAAGTGTCGGAGGCATTGGACAGGACGGGAGAACTTGCCGGCAATGTGACGATCAAGATGGAACAGGTTGTGGACGCGGTAGAGAAACAGACCGTGGCGATGGAGCAGGTATCCACCGGCGTCGAACAGATTTCCGCGGTGGTGGAGAACAACTCCGCGACCAGTCAGGAGTGCGCGGCGGCAAGCGAGGAGCTGTCGTCTCAGTCCAGCATGCTGAAAGAGCTGATCAGCTCCTTCCGGTTGAAAAATATTCGGCGGTACTAAGCGCACGGCAGGTCAGTTTGCCCATGCAATGTGAGGCTCTGTCATGAGAGGATAAGTTTTTAGTGAGTCCGCGTCCAGATTTTCCTTGCGGAGATCGACGGCGGTGAGCTGGGAGTTGGAATAGGTTTTATAGTAATATCTGCCTTGTGTGGCGTTCATGCAGCAGACGTAGGTGGTGGTGTCGTAAAGTTCTCCGCTTGTAACGACGCTGCCGCGGATCATGGACACGGAGTCCAAAATGTGAAACAGCTGGGAGACACTGCTCATCTCGTCTTTTTCACAGACGGAGTTCATGGAAAGATAAGCCGCCTTGACAAAGCGCGAGGCGGGAGAGTAATCACCCGGCAGTCCGAAGCTGCCCAAGCCTTGTCCGAAAGGGACAAGGCTTTTTATATTGGTGAAACAGTTCTTGGGACATGTTGTAGTCAGATTCATATACTGACATAGGTTTGTTGTTTGAAAGTTGAACCCGGGGTTATTTGTCAGCACCCCGACAGGGTTGTCATATATTTCCAGCCCGTTTCTGGTGGATTCCAGCACAATAGAACATTCCCGGTCAGCGATGTGCCAGTGCAGCGGCGCAAGAGGCAGGTCGTCGCTAAAGGGGATATCGGTTAGCTGTGTGGAGGCGAGAAGTTCTTTTGCGTCCGTGACGGAGGCGCATTTCGCGCATATCCACAGGATCAGCTCAAAGGGAGAAATATTTTTTTTCAAAGGGTCTTCCCTCGGCGGATAGTAGGCATTGTCGGGAAAATTCAGTCCGGCGATACAGAGCCCTCTCTCATTTACCGCCTCCGCGTAAAGCGGATAATCTTCCACTACGCTTGCCATGCCAAGCATGGCGTAATGTCTGCGCAGAGTGTCGTTTCTGCGGAAGGCAATGGGATAGTTTCTGGGCGTGAAAACCACTTTTTCATTAAAAGAATATTCGATATCCATTGTGCGCCCGAAGTAAAAATCCTCGGTATTCATGGCGATGCTGGTACACATAGAAGCTCCTCTTTTTCTGTCGTTAGTATGAGTTTATGCGGATAGCTGCGGTTATATACGGTGTGTGAACAGATAAAATATGGGTGCGGAAGAGATTGTTTTTGATAGCTTTAAAGAGTATTATGAAAAAATAGGCTTTGATATGATGCGGGAGGGACAGGACATGAAACGTATTTTCTTTGTGGAGGACGATCTGAGTCTGATAGGCGGTTTGACGTATGCGCTGAAAAAGGAAGGCTATGAGGTGGAGACGGCGCGCACGGCGGCGGAGGCGGAAACGCTGTGGACGGAAGGAGAATATGACCTTGTGATTTTGGATGTGGCGCTGCCGGACGGCACGGGTTTTGCTCTATGTGAAAAGATAAGGCAGACTTCCAAAGTGCCGCTCCTGTTTTTGACGGCTGCGGACGAGGAGACGGACATGATTATGGGGCTGGATATCGGCGCCGACGACTACATAACGAAGCCTTTTAAGCTTGCCGTATTTTTGTCCAGAATCCATGCCCTGCTCAGACGGAGCGAAAACTTTATGCAGACGGGGGAGGAGATATCCGCAAACGGCATTACTCTGGATATGCTAAGAGGGGAGGCGCGTAAGGAAGGGAAAGCGCTGGAACTTACAACAGGGGAATATAAGCTGCTTCGGATGTTTATGCAAAATCCGGACAGGGTACTCTCGGCGGAGCAGATCCTTGCCGGGCTTTGGGACTGTGACGAGAATTTTATAGAAAATAAAACGCTGGCGGTGTATATCCGCAGACTGCGCATGAAGATAGAGGATAATCCCGGAGCACCGGAAAAGATCGTGACTGTTCGGGGGTTGGGATATAAGTGGAGTACGAAAGGGAAAGGCTGAATTAATTTTCGGAAAGCAGTTTTCCGTACAAAATGAGGCAAAATAGTTTTGGAAAAGTTAATTTCGGATTGGAGCAAAGATGAGAGTATTTGTAAATCGTGATATTAAAAAATTATTTTTGCAGATTGTCCTGTGTATGGCGGCGGTTGTTTTGGTTTCGGTCTTGCCTGTAATTTCGGGTTTCGGAGCGGTGGTTTTCGTGCGTCCTGATCTGGGAATGGGAAATATGATAGTGGTGTCAGAAATTTTCGCGCTGCTTGCGCCGTTCTGTACTGTATTCACGGGAGGGGCGGCGCTTATTTTCTGCTATCGGTACTTCAGGCAGCAGGACAGGCAGATGGAGGAGGCAGTCGAACGGATTCGGGCGTTTGTTTCCGGTGACAAGGACGCTCGTATCGTCTGTGACGAGGAGGGGGAGCTTTACCGGCTTTTTCATGAGATCAATTCTCTGGCGGCAATCTTAAATGCACAGGCGCAGAAGGAGGGACAGTCGCGGGAGTTTTTAAAGAACACGATCTCTGACATTTCCCACCAGTTGAAGACGCCTCTCGCCGCCCTCAACATTTATAATGGCATCATGCAGACGGAGGCGGAGGCAGACGGACTTGCGACGATTCGGGAGTTTGCCGGGCTGTCGGAACAGGAGCTGGATCGGATTGAGACGCTGGTGCAAAATCTGCTAAAGATTACGAAATTCGATGCGGGCACAATGATAATAGAAAAACGGCAGGAAAACCTTTCGGATATTATGACGGATGTGGAGAGACATTTTGCATTTCGCGCGGGGCAGGAGGGAAAACAGATCGTGCTAAATGGCGATGTGTCTCTCTTCTTTTCGTGTGATCGGAACTGGATTGCGGAGGCGATTGACAATCTGGTGAAAAATGCCCTCGACCACACAGAGAGCGGGGACAGCATATGGGTGACGTGGGACCGCCTCCCGTCCGCCGTCCGCATTGCGGTGAGGGACAACGGAAGCGGTATCCACCCGGAGGATTTGCATCACATTTTCAAGCGTTTTTACCGCAGCCGGTATTCTCAGGACACGCAGGGAATCGGTCTGGGGCTTTCGCTCGTAAAGGCGATGGCGGAGATACACGGAGGCACTGTCTCGGTGGACAGCAGGCTGGGGGAAGGGACGACTTTTGTACTGGTGTTTCCGATTATTACAAAATTGTAATATATAAGAAGTTCATCAGTAGTATTCGGGTGCTATTCTTTTCACAAGAAATGAGGATTTTCTAGGGCATCAAAAGACGCTGCCAAGAAAATCTAAATCATTTCTGAGAGAATGCCAGAAGCAGGCATTCTCTGCAAGATATTGGAATATCGGGAAAGGAGTGCTTAGAATGAATTTACTGGAAGTGAGTAAAATCTGTAAAACTTACGGAAGCGGAGAGGCGGCGGTGCAGGCGCTTAAGAACGTCAGCTTTTCCGTGCCCAAAGGAGAGTATGTGGCGATCGTGGGGGAGTCGGGCTCGGGCAAGAGCACACTGCTCAACATGATTGGGGCGTTGGACATACCAACGTCTGGCAAGGTGTTGATTGACGGCAAGGATACCTTTGCCATGAAGGAGAAAAACCTTACGGTTTTCCGACGCAGGAACATTGGTTTTATCTTTCAGGCATTTAATCTGATTCCGGAATTGACGGTGGAGCAGAACATTGTTTTTCCGTTGCTGCTCGATTACCAGAAACCGGACGGAAAATATTTGGAAGAGCTGCTTTCCGTGCTCAACCTGAAGGAGCGGCGAGGTCACTTGCCGAGCCAGCTTTCCGGCGGGCAGCAGCAGAGGGTGGCGATCGGTCGCGCGCTGATCACAAGACCGTCCCTGATTCTGGCGGATGAGCCGACGGGAAATCTGGACACCCAGAACAGCAGCGAGGTGATCGCGCTGCTTCGGGAGGCGTCCCGGAAATATGAGCAGACCATCATTATGATTACTCATAACCGTATGATTGCGCAGACGGCGGACCGGGTGCTGGAAGTGTCGGACGGCGTGTTGACGGATCTGGGGAGGGCGCAAGAATGAAAAGTTATTTGAGTTTGATTCCTATTTCGGCAAGAACCCGCAGAAAGCAGAACCGTCTGATCTTGCTCTGCATTATCTTTGCGGTGTTTCTTGTCACCACGGTCTTCTCCTGTGCGGAAATTATGACGAAGGGGCAGACGGAGGGAATGATTCGGCATCACGGCAGTCATCATATTGCCATCAGCGGTATCTCAGAAACGGAGGCGCGTGAGATTGCGGCAAGGGAAGATGTGTCCGCGGCGGCGTGGTGCAATGCGCTTGGGGAGGATGTTTACGAAGGGTATTATATAAATGACACACGCGTCATATTATACGGTGCGGAGGCGGACTACATTGACGACATCAGGGCATATGATCGGGAAGGGGCATTTCCCCGAAACGATGGTGAGGTTATGCTGAACACGGGCGCGAAAGAGCGTCTGGGCGTTCAGGGCGGCGACAGCGTTACGATTCATGTCCCGACAGGTGATTTTTCTTTTACGGTAAGCGGGTTCTGCGCCGACGAGTGGGAGAAGTATGACAGCAAGTTTGAGGATGTGACGGCATATATAAGTGTAGGCGCGCTGGATGCTATTTGTGCCGCTGGTGGAGAGAGTACGGATACGGAGATGAAGCCGGCATATTATGTGCGCTTCTCTGACGGCGCCGACCCCAAAACAGCGAGCGCTGACATAAAGCATCAGTACGGGTTGGCAAACGGAGATATCGACGAAAACTTGGTCACAATGGGCGTGTCGGGTGCCAGCAGCAATCTGGCGATGCAAAGTTTCTATTTACTTGCCGCCATCGTATTTGTACTGATTCTGACTGCGGGCGTGCTGATGATTGCAAGCTGTCTAAACAGTATGGTGGCACAGCGGACGAAGTTTTTCGGGATGATGCGCTGCATCGGCGCGAGCAGAGAGCAGGTGATGCGTTTTGTGCGGCTGGAGGCGCTGAACTGGTGTAAGACGGCGATACCGGTTGGGCTGATTGTCAGCGAAATATTTACGTTTGTGCTGTCCATGATTTTACAGTACAAGGTAGGCGGCGAGTTTGACGATTTCCGTTATCGTTTCAGCGTGATCGGGATTGTGTCGGGTGTTTTGGTGGGCGTGATATCGGTGCTGCTTGCCGCGCATTCTCCCGCGAAACGGGCGGCATCGGTGTCTCCCGTGGCGGCGGTGTCCGGCAATGTGGAGACGGGAAAGGCTGTCGCTCATGCCGCGAACACCCGTATCTTCAAGGTGGAGCATGGGCTGGGGGTGCATCATGCCACGGCGGCGAAAAAGAATCTGATTCTGATGACCCTTTCCTTTGCCTTTACGGTCGCGTTATTTCTGGTGTTTTCGGCAGGGCTTGATCTATTTAAGCGGTTCATGCCGTCAGAGAACGACTTAAGTCCGGAAATCAGCATTGCGGCATCGGACAATTCCATTGACAGGGGGATGAAAGAGGAGATAGCCGGACTTCCCGGCGTGGACACGGCGTTCGGCTGTGCCGTATGCTATGATACGCCCGCGGAGATTAACGGGGTTTCTGGCAGCGTCGATTTGATTTCCTACGACGACTGGATGTTTGACTGGTCAAAGAGGTCTGTCACCAGCGGTGATTTTAAGAAAGTGTCCGGCGATACTGACTATGTGATGACCATTTTTAACATGGACAGCCGCTTAAATACCGGGGATGTCGTTAAGGTCGGTGATACGGAGCTGACCATTGCCTGTGTGTGTTCGGAGGGCATCGGGACTGAGAGCCGCCCGGCGATTGTCTGCACGGAGGAAACGTTTATGCGTCTGACAGGCGAGACGGATTATATGATGCTCGGTTTTGGGCTTGCAAAGGATGCACCGGAGGAGACGGTGGAGACGATCCGGGAGTTGGCGGGTGCAAATGATTTTGTGGACAGGCGTGAGGACGACGAGACGAGCAATTCCAGCTTCTGGGTTTTCCGCATTGCGGCTTATGGGTTTCTGGCTATTATTGCCCTGATTACGGTCTTTAACATTATGAACAATATTTCCATGAGCGTTTCGGCGAGAATGAAGCAGTACGGCGCGATGCGTGCAGTCGGTATGAGCGCAGCGCAGATGACCCGGATGATCGCGGCGGAGGCGGTTACCTACGCGGTCTGCGGTCTGGTTCTCGGCTATACTGCAGGGCTGTATTTGCACCGGCTGTTTATGGTGAAGATTGTTTTCACGCATTTCGGCGGGTCGTGGAAGATTCCCTTTGAACCGCTGACGATTATTACGATCATCGTTGCGCTCTCCTGTGTGGCGGCGGTGCGCGCTCCCGCAAGACGGATTCGGGAGATGGCGATCACGGAGACGATCAACGAGCTGTAGTTTTTATATGCATTGCTTTTGAAACGGAGAGCGGATATACTATAACCAAGAGAAACGGAAAACAGTCATGTTTTAGAAACGGGGGACTGGTTTATGGCGAGAGTGGCAGCGATCGGACATCAGGATTTTGAGGTGATTCGGGGAAACGGCTATTTCTATGTGGATAAGACGAAGTTTATCAAGGAATGGTGGGAAAACGGGGACAGCAAGGAGTCAGTTTTTTCGGATTTAAACAATTTAGAAGTGGTGACGACGACTTTAGACAAATATGAGGATTGCTTCGGCTTTACGGAAGAGGAAGTGTTCGATGCGCTGGATGAGTTCGGACTAGGGGGTCAAAAACAGCAGGTCAAGGACTGGTATGACGGTTTTACCTTTGGAAAACAAAGCGATATCTATAATCCGTGGTCTATCATTAATTTTCTTGGGAAAAGGGAGGTGGGAACATACTGGGCGAATACTAGCTCTAACAGTCTGATTGGGAAGTTGGTCCGCGAAGGAAGCCCAGATCTAAAAATGACGATGGAGCGGCTGCTCCGTGGGGAAAGTTTTGAGACGAGTTTTGACGAGCAGATTGTTTTCAGTCAGTTGGATCAGGAGGATGAGGCAGTATGGAGCCTTCTGCTTGCCAGCGGCTATTTAAAGGTCATGCGGTATGAGTTTGACGTAATGAGCCAAAAGGCGGCGTACAGCCTGCGGCTGACCAATTTGGAAGTGCGTGTGATGTTCAGACAGATTATAGCAAACTGGTTTGATAGATGCCGCAGAGTCAATAATGCCTTTTTAGAGGCGATGATGGCGGGCGATGTGAAAGCGATGAACACCTATATGAACAAAGTTGCCCTGCAGACATTCAGCTATTTTGACATGGGGAAAAATCCTTCGGAGGAGGAGCCGGAACGTTTTTATCACGGGTTCGTGCTCGGTATGATGGTGGAGCTGGCGGACAGATATGTGATTACATCAAACAGAGAGAGCGGTTTCGGGCGATATGATGTGATGCTGGAGCCGAAAACGACATCGCAGGAGGGCGGCAGTCCTGCGGGGACAGGATGGGACGCTGTCATCATAGAGTTTAAGGTACAGGACATGGATGAAATGGAACTGGCGGACACGGTGCGGGAAGCGCTTAAGCAGATTGAGGAAAAGGATTATCAGGCGGCGCTCACGGCAAAAGGGATTCCGGCAGAACGGATTGGAAAGTACGGATTTGCGTTCTGTGGGAAGACGGTGCTGATCGGCGCGTCAGCGAATCCGTGAAAAATTTAATTCCCGCTTTGAGGAGGGTATTCCTGTAATGGCAGGTACAGGAACAGATCAAAGACCCCGTCCTCGGTTTTGATTTCCAGACTGCCGTGATACCGTTTTACAATTTCCTGTATACTCTGCAGACCGAAGCCGTGACTTGCTTTATTCGGCTTGGAGGTAGGCAGAAGCGGGCTGTGTTCCGGTCTCTTTTCAGACACGGAACCGGCTCGCTTTTTTGATTGCTTTACGGAGCCGCTTTCTTCCGCGCCGGGATCCGGGTTGCTGATTTCCAGACAGAACACCCCTTTTCGCGCTTTGCTTTTCAGAAAAATTTCCCTCTGCGTTTCGTTCAGTTTCATACATGCTTCCATGGCGTTGTCAAGCGCGTTGGCGTACAGGGCGCAGAGGTCGGTCCTGTTGTAGGGGAGCGGCGAGGGGATATCTATCTCCGCTTTCAGACGGATATGGCACCGCTCCATCGCACTTTTCTTGACGGTCAGCACGGCGTTGACTGTGGAATCCCCACAGTAAGTAAAGGAATGGGAGAGGGCGGCATTGTCGGAAAGTTCTGCGGCGTATGCCGCCCTTTTTTCTTCGGGCAGGGCGGACAGGATCTGAATGTGGTTTGCCAGATCGTGCTTTAAGCGCCGAACTTCAAAATGCTGCTGCTCCATTGCTTCGTAATACTTGCGGTTGATTTCCGCAAACATACCCTGCTGTTCCAGTTTCCTCTGTCTTCCCAGAACCGTGACGCACCAGAGCAGGCTGATGAAGGCGAGCAGGGTGATCAGCAGCAAAACAACATATTCTATATGAATCCGGAGGTTGATGGTTTCATATTCGTTGATGGGAAATAAGACGACTACATCAAGCACGATGCCAAAAGGAATGACCGTGAGAAAAAGAAGTAGCCGCCACATGCTGTCTGAGAGGGAATACTCCTTGTCGGGCGCATTTTTTCTGGTATAAAGGAAGAGGATCAGCGCAAAGGGCAGCGTGAACAGGTAGGAAACGTGGTAGCCGAGCCCGGACTGTATCCATGTCTCTGTGAGGAGAGTGTCGGTATTGCTGTTCCCAAAGAAGATTATGGCGAATCCGTCCGACTCTACGGGAAATATAAGATCGTGGATATAATTATCCCGCAAAGCGCTGAAAGAAATGATCGTGCTGGAAAACATCAGCGCGATGGCAGTCTTCTGCCAGAAACTGCCCTCGCATGTAAAAAGGACGATCGCCAGAAAGACCGGGGTGATTGCCAGAATATTATAGGGGTCTCCAATAAAAATGACCGTGGAGCAGAGCAGGGAACAGCCGAAAAACAGCGGGAGATGTCTGAACCGTTTTTCGGAAATCTTGAGCAGATGCGACATGGCAAGCATGACAAGCCACCCGGAGAGAAAGATGGCGGCAAAATGCAGGATTTTAATTAAAGTTATCATGTTAATATTCCTCGTCCAATGATTGCGGAGAATGCCGCATTTCTTACATCAAAGAGCGTGCGATTTTTGGAAGGGCGGTTTCCCGATACCGTCTGCTGCAGGGAAGTACCCGCCCGTTTATGGTGACTGACTCGCTGCCGAGATACTCCACGCCTGCGGGATTGATCAGATAACGCTGGTGAATCCGCACGAAATCGGGGGATAGCTGCTCCTCGATCTCATCCAGTCTGGCATAAAAGGAATACTCGCCCTTGGCAGTTACCAGAGTGACTTTCCGTCTGTCGGAATAAAAGCAGAGAATGTCACAGAGCCGGAAACGCCATGTGCCGTCCATGTTTTTCAGCGTGAAAGAGCGGGACTCCTCCTGCGCGGATTTGGTGCGCACGCGCCCGATCAACTTCCGCAGTTTTTCCTCCGCGACAGGCTTCATCAGATAATCCAGTGCGCCCACATGATAGCCGTCAAAGACATAATCGGAATAGCCGGTCACAAAGACAAGGGTAATCTGTTCGTCAAAAGTCCTGATTTTTTTCGCGGTTTCCATACCGTTTAAGCCCTTCATTTCCACGTCCAGAAAGAGAAGGTCGATCTCACCCGGATGGGTTTTCAGCCATGAGGCGGCGTTTGTGCCGGAGGAAAACTCGTAGACTATCTCCTCGGCGTCCTCGATCAGTATTTTTTCTAATTGGAAACGCAGGGCGTCCCTTGCGTCCGTTTCGTCATCACAGATTGCGATTCGCAGCATGAAAAGACTCCTTTTGATAATGATCTGTAGCTAGGTAAATGCGTTTCGCAATTACCTGACTCTATGTTGAGTATAGCATATTTTTACGAGTGTAGTCCTGTGGTGCTATTTCAAACTTTACATTTTGCTAGTTCAAATTTTACATTCTTTGCAAATCCCGTTCAAATTTTACATGCTGACGGTCAGAAATGACAGGCAAGATTTTTATGCGGCGTATCTGTGGTATGGTCGTTTTATGACAAATAGCAGTAAAAGGAGGAAAAGATATGCTGTATGTAAAGGAACTCTTCAAATCTTATGAGGTGGGAAAAAACGAATATGAGGTGTTAAAGGGGATTGATTTTCATGTGGCGCAGGGGGAGTTTGTGGCGGTTATGGGACCGTCCGGCTCGGGTAAGACGACGCTGTTAAACTGTATTTCCTGTTATATTCCCTTTGACAAGGGCAATATCAGGCTGGGCGGCATGGAGCTGGCGGGCATGGACGAGGAGGAGCTGGCAAGGGTCAGAAATACGAAGATCGGGTTTGTGTTTCAGGATTTTATGCTCTTAGACGGGCTGACCATTCGGGAGAACATTCTCGTGCCGCGCATTGTGCAGGGAGAGGTGCCGAAGGAGGCGGAAAAGCTGGCGGATCAGCTCGCGGCAATGTTCGGGATCGGGCACATCTTAAATAAATACCCGGCGGAAATATCAGGCGGTGAGAAACAGCGTGCGGCGGTGGCGCGAAGCCTCATTAACAATCCGCTGATCATTCTTGCCGACGAGCCGACCGGCAATCTGGATTCTAAGTCCAGCCGGGCGGTGATCGAGACGTTTATCAATGCGAAACAGAAGATGAACGCCACGATTTTTATGGTGACACACGACAGCTTTGCGGCATCCTTCTGCGACAGGGTGATTTTATTGAAGGATGGGACGATTTACAGGCAGCTTGAAAAGTGGGAGGACCGCAGTGTATTTCAGGATCAACTGCTGGATGCCATAAAGGAGATGAGCGAGACGTAGAAAAATGTTTAGCGGGATCAATGACGTTTCGGAATGAAGGAAAGAATGAAGAGAGCAGGAGGACGTACTATGAGTCAGGTAATCAATATGAGACAGATGGAACAGAAATTGCAGCGGGCGGACAGGAGACAGTCGCGGCTCTATCTGTTCTGCAATTTTATGGCGCTGATGATCATTTCGGCGTATTCTGCGCTGATGCTCTCGCCAACGGTGCAGAAGGTATTCCCGGAGGGCGGCGACAGCGCGAAACAGATGTACATGATTTTTGTGATGACGCTTGTGGGATGCGTGGTCTTTACGATTTATGCCTTGGGATTGTTTTTCCGTCATAAGTCGGGGCAGCTCGGTGTTCTGATGGCTTTGGGCGCGTCCAGAAAGCGGCTTGCGCCGGGGTTGTATCGGGAAGTGCTTTTGTTAAGCGGTGTGTCCGCCATTGCAGGAACGGCAGCAGGTTTTCCTTTTGTGTGGGTCATTTGGCACGCGTTTCGGCTGCTCCTTGTGGACAGTTCAGATATGGTGCTCACCTTTGATTTCAGATGCCTGTTTATTTCCCTGCTGTTTTTGCTTTTGGTGGTGGGATTTGCCGGTCTGACGGCGTGGCGGTATCTGAAAAAAACGAACATTATGGAAGTGATCAGAGAGGAGCATATCAATGAGCCGGTAAAAGAGCTTGGCAGATGGTGCGGTCCTGTGGGTTTTCTGGTACTGCTTGCAGGCGCTGTGCTGGGGTACGGCGCGCCTTGGGCGTGTCATGCGTGGTTTTACATGTTCCCGCCGGCTTGGGTGGGTGTGTTCTATGCACCCGTATTTGTTGGACTTTACATGATCATGCTGCACACGGTGGTACACGGCTGGAAAAGTCATCGCAGGAATCCATACAAGAATATCATTTCCCGCAGCATGATGAAATTTCAGGGGAAACAGACGGTCAACAATCTGCTGGTGGTCACGCTGTTAATTGCAGGCGGATGCTTTGCGGTTTTCTATCTGCCGACCAACGGTATTTCGGCGGTATTGCGTTATGCGTCCCTGCCCTATGACTATTTCTATAAGTATCAGGCGGATCAGGACGTGCCGGACAGGACAGAGATCGAAGCTCTTGGCAGAGAATATGGTCTTTCCTTAAAAGACTGGAATGAGTGCGATTATGTCACTGTGGGAATGGGCGGAATGACTGAAATTTATGAAGAAGACGGTCTGCGGTATCATATCGAATATGTCCCTATGCTGCAGGAGGCAATGGTACTTTCCGAGGACGCTTATCGGATGATCACCGGTCAGGAAGTTGACGTTAAGCCCGGCACTTACCGGTGCGTGAACGATCAGGAGGGAACTTCCCCCTATGTCAATAACTCCGCAAAGGAGATCACCAATATGACGACGAGGAAGGTGCTTGCCACAGAGTTTGCGGGATACCTGCACTATGATCATTTCGCGGAGGAGATTCCCTGCTGTGTGCTTGACAATGCGGACTATGACCTGATATCCGAGGGGCTGACAGACGACTGGCGGGGGCGTTTTGCAGCATTTAATGCGGACGGAAAGGACTCCTATCCGTTTGCCGTTGCCTTTTATCATCTTTTCATATCGTCTTTTGATCAATCCTGTGAACGCGTCAGCTTTTATGACAGGGTACAGAAGATCAGGGAAAACGAGGAGGGGCTAGAGTACTGGGGCGATACGGATGAAATGACGAAAATCAGCTACGAGCTGTCGGATTCCTTTACCTTTCGGACCTACTGGGTGTACATGCCAAGTTTCCGCATTTTGAATCAAAATGATTATCTGCGCAACATGGCGGTAATGTTCATGATGTTCCTCTTTATCTTCATCGTGTGCATGATCACGGCGCTGGTGGTGTGTCATACACGCTGTCAGAGCATTGCCCTCAATAACCGCTATATTTTTGACGATCTAAAAAAACTGGGGGCTTCGCCTGCCTTTCTGGATAAGGAAGTGCGCAGCCAGTGTACCAATGTCTTTAAGATGCCGACATTTGTGGGCACTGCCGCCATGTTCCTGCTGTATGCCATGATCCTCTACGCGAACGACGGCAGGATGCTTAAAACAGAATGGGCGGCGATGGGTCTTTGCCTGTGCATCATTGCGATGATCATTGCGGTGATCTACACGGTGTACCGCTCTACGGTAAAAGTCATCAAGGAGCAGTTAAAGATTTGAGACTGCGGCTTCTGTATTCCCGCGGCGTGCAGTTATAGTAACGCTTGAACATTTTTGCAAAATGGCTTTGGCTGTCAAAGCCGCAGAATGTCCCGATCTCGGAAATGCTGGCTGACGGATTTGTCAATAACAGTTCGGCTCCCCGCATAACCCGGTATTTTAATAAATACTGGATGGGGGAGAGCTGGATTGTTTTTTGAAAACAGCGCAGACATTCTCTCTCGCTGATATCGGCTTTTTTTGCGATATCGGAGAGGGTAATGGGAGCGGCAAAATTTTCGTGGATATAGGTAAGTATTTTACCGATACGGAGGTTGTCCTGATTGGGCGCTGCCTTTTGGATATCCATCTGCGGTTCATACGCCTGATACAGAGAAAGGCAGATACGTGACAGGTTTTCACGCACGGTAAATTCATAGCCGTAATGATCGTTGGCAAGCGCTTCAAAGGCGCGGTTAAATCGGAGAGCCATATCCGTATCGGCTTCCGCGCTGATATAAAAGCCGGAAAAGGCAGGGCAGGATAAGAGCGGCGACATATATTTTTTCGCAAACACAGAGTCCTCTTTTCCGGCAATGAGAGCCGGGTCAAAGACGAGGGAGTGGAGCGTACCCTCCGGGACTGCTGCCGCGAAGTGGACAATATTGCCGTTGATAACGAGGCAGTCCCCGGTTTTCATCAAAAATGACTGCGACGGTATTTTTACCTCAAGCTGCCCGCTTTCTATGTATATCATTTCAATTTCTTCATGCCAGTGCCACGGAATACTGTCTTCCGGTCTGTCTGTGTGGTGAGATGCATACCCGGCACAGGGGAACGCAAGACTGCCGTGAGGCTGGAGTTCTTTTGACACGCTGTTCAGGTTTAGTCCACATTCTTGTAATGCCATTCCGTTTTCTCCTTACTTTTCTCTGAGATACCGTTTTATTTGGCGGTTTTGTTATATTATATGTCGGAAAATGAGTTGAATCAAGCGGCTGTTGACGGTATTATCTTCATTATAGAAATGAAAATGCAGGAGGTTATCGAAATGTTTCAACTTTTGTTGGTAATCATTTATTTGGCTTTTATCAGTCTGGGACTTCCGGACTCTCTGTTAGGTTCGGCTTGGCCGGTTATGTATGAGGAGTTTTCCGTGCCGGTTTCCTATGCGGGCGGTATTTCCATGATTATCGCGGCAGGAACCATTGTTTCCAGCTTACAGAGCGACCGGCTGACGAAAAAGCTGGGAACGGGGAAAGTGACGGCCTTCAGCGTGCTTATGACGGCGGTGGCTCTGTTCGGATTTTCCGTCAGCCACAGTTATGCGGCGCTATGCCTTTGGGCAATTCCTTACGGGCTGGGAGCAGGGAGCGTGGATGCGTCCTTAAACAATTATGTGGCGCTGCATTATGCGAGCAGGCATATGAGCTGGCTCCATTGTATGTGGGGTGTGGGGGCGTCCCTTGGTCCGTATATTATGGGATATGCGCTGACAGGCGGACAGGGCTGGAACATGGGGTACCGCTATATTGCCATTCTCCAGATCGTGTTGACGGCGGTCCTGCTTTTCAGCCTGCCGCTGTGGAAAAAGCGGACGGCGGAGGATGCGGACCAGTCCGGGGAAGCAAATGCAAAACCGCTTTCCCTGCGGCAGATTTTCGGCATACCGGGAGCGAAGGAAATCATGGTGACATTTTTCTGTTACTGTGCGCTGGAACAGACAGCCGGGTTGTGGGCAAGCAGTTATCTTGTGCTGCAGCGCGGACTTACGGCGGAAACGGCGGCAGGGTTTGCCAGCCTGTTCTATATCGGGATTACGGCGGGGAGAGCCATTGGCGGGTTTTTGACGCTAAAATTAAATGATACCCGGATGATACGGCTGGGGCAGGGGCTGATCCTGTGCGGCATCGTGTTCCTGCTCCTTCCTTTTGGAGAGATAACTGCTTTGACTGGATTGGTCATTACCGGTCTGGGATGCGCGCCCATTTACCCATCCGTCATACATTCCACGCCGGCGCATTTCGGGGCGGATAAGTCGCAGGCTGTAATCGGGGTGCAGATGGCGTCCGCCTATGTAGGGACCTGCCTTATGCCGCCTGTGTTCGGGTTTCTGGCGAACCATATCGGTGCGTTTCTGTATCCGGTATTTCTGCTGGCAATACTGGTTCTCATGGCTGTGATGCACGAGAAACTATTGTCCAGAGTGAGGGAGGATGCACATGATTGATTTACACATGCACAGCAGATACAGCGATGACGGGGAATACACGCCCTCCGAGCTGGCAGAACAGTGCGCGGCGGCGGGCGTCCGTATCATGTCGGTGACAGACCATAACTGCGCGAGAGCAAATGAGGAGACGCAGAGGGCAGCGGAGGAAAAAGGGATACGGTATATTCCGGGCATCGAGATTGACGGTACCTTTGAGCGGGTAAACTTTCATGTGCTGGGATATGGTATTGACTATCAGAGCAGAGACTTTGAAGAAATCGAAAAGAATGTGGCGGACCAGAGCGCGAAGGCTTCTCTGGAGAGGCTGGAAAAAACGCGGGCATTAGGGTTTACCCAGATTGCGGAAAAGGATTTGCTGGCGGTGTCGGAAAACAATTACTGGCAGAAAAGCTGGACGGGCGAGATGTTTGCTGAGGTTCTGCTGGCAATGCCGGAGTATGCGGGACATCCGCTTTTACAGCCCTACCGATCCGGCGGGGAGAGAAGCGACAACCCTTTTGTCAATTTTTATTGGGACTATTATGCGCAGGAGAAACCGTGCTATGTGAAGACGGATTATCCGGCGATGGAGGAAATCATTGATACGATTCACCGAAATCACGGCGCGGCTGTTCTGGCGCATCCCGGCGTAAACTTAAAAGGGAAAGAGGATATGCTGGAAGACATTTGCAGACTGGGGATTGACGGGGTCGAGGCGTTTTCCAGTTACCACAGCCCGGAGCAGGCGGAGAGGTTTTGCAGGGCGGCATCTTGAAATGCTTTTTGTTTCCGATGATGAGAGAGGGAAGGGATTAGGCAGAGAACTGCTTGCATACGGAGAAATGTTTGCAAATCCGGTAACGCCTACTCCTGAACTTGTAAATATAATACGTCCCTTTTTCACTCTCCGCATATGAGGAAGAACTGTTTTTGCTAATCTCAACGCTCCAAAATAATTGACGTCCATTACCTTTTGATAAATCTCAAAGTCCGTGCCATGCTCGCTTTCAAAAGTGCATAGACAGGCATTTTGTATTGCAATGTCGATATCTCCAAAATTTCTGATTGCCTGCAGCACACCGCTCTCAATGTCAGAAAGGCTTCTTGCGTCTGCAATGACTGGCTGGAGTGCCTTTTGATACTTTTCTTTTAATATCTCAATTGCATGAATCTGAATATCCAGCACCGTTACCGTATTTCCCAATTCCAGTAATCTTTCCACAAGATAATAACCAATCCCTTGATTGGCGCCAACGACTAATACATTCGCCATTTTAGATGCCCTCTATTTCTTTGAAAAATTGTGGATATGCGCATACGCATTTTCCCGAAAAACCTGTTTATGTTTATCTGTCAATGGTTCGCAAAAAAGCCACCGCTGCGTAAAAAAATATATCGGCGCATAAAATTTTAGCGATAGATATTTGCTGTCTGTTGTTTTGATTATGCCTATTGACATTAACAGAGAAAATACCTTTGTCTGAAAATTTATTGGCTTATCCAATAATCATATATTTTTTGCATTTCATCATTGTGAAAACGTTCAATCGAAAGTAATCTCATAATTTTATTGCAATATTCGTCCATTTTCAAAAGAGAAAGAGGTAAGTCTGATGAGCAACGTGTATGACTGCGTGGAAGCTTTCGAGAAACTGTTGGATAAAGAATATCATTTGATATTGGGAAGAAAAAACGTATCTGTGTTGTTGCAGATAGGATAGACATGCTGCCGCTGCTGGAAAGTGTGATAGACAGTAATGATACAATCTTCAAGTACAATCGCAAAATAAATACTTATTCGGTTATCAAAGAAGATTATATTATGAAAAACTATGCAGAGGGCAGAAATATCTTTTTGTTTTTAGCGCAGAACAGAGGGGAAGGAAGGTATTTCTGCCGTTCATTTTTCCCGCAGGATAAAATGGATTATACAAGGAATCAGGCTTTATGGACGTTGCTATATAAGAAGAAGGTAACCATTTCAACAGGAGAAGAAATACTGTATGAAAATAAGTTGTTGAAACGATGATTGATTGACGGTATTTTCCTCAAATATAAAAGCGGCGCTTGCTCAAATAGGATTGTAACAGCTCTAAGGCTGTGATAATATGAGTGCAGGAAAATGTAAGGTAAACGCAAGGTTTTCACAAGGCGCACGTAAGGGAGGCATGATATCTTATCTTGTAAAGAAAGACAGGAGGATATCATTATGAAGAAAAACGTGTTTGTGGGAATCGGAATTGCTGTAGCGGTTGTGGCGGCTCTGCTCAGTCTTGGCGCGTGGCTCTACTCGGGGAGCGGAAGTATTTATTACTATACGCAGATTGACAACAGTAAGATTTCCGAGGGGAAGCCAAGGGACGGCGTGATTGACATGGAGGGAGGCATGAGCTATTCTTATACGCTGCCTGCTTACAGTGAAAAGGGCATCGAAAAAGAAATTACCTTCGGGGCATCCCGGGAATTGCGGGAAGGCGCTTTTTTGAGACTGACCGTCAGCCCGATTCGTGGCGTGGTGGAGTGGAGCGAGGTGCAGTATGAGGAACTGCCGGAGGCGGTGCAGGAGTGTTATGACGCAGGAAAAATCTATTTATCGGAGTGAAAAATCTAAAAAAGAGGTTTTGGAGTTGTATGACAGGCAGATGGAAAGTTTGAAACTGTCGTACACGGATTTATATATAGACACTTATTTTGGGAAAACGCATTTGATTGTGTGCGGCAGCCAGACGGGAAAACCTTTGCTGGTTTTTCACGGCGGCAATGCGACGACTGCGTACAATCTGAAGTATTGCGACTTCCTGCTCAAGGAGTTTCGCATTTTTGCTGTGGACACAATCGGGCATCCCGGTAAGAGCGCGGAGGTTTCACTGTCGCCCCGGAATCAGGATTACGGGAAGTGGGCGGTTGAAGTCATCAAAGGTCTGGGGTTTCGGAAGATGGCATGCTTCGGCGGTTCATTTGGGGCGGGAATCATAGTGAAAGCAATGTGTGTGGCGCCGGAGGTTGTTGAACGCAGCGTGCTGCTGGTGCCGTCCGCGATTCAGAATGCGCCTGTCTTTAAGAGCATTAACATGGCATTTCCAATGCTTATGTACTGGCTTACCCACAAAGAAAAATGGTTTGTGAGGTGTCTTCTTCCGATGGCGGTAACAGAAGACAATATCACAGAGGAAATTTTACAAACCGCCCGCTGCAGTATTGACCATGCAAAGATTAAGTCTGTCATGCCGCAAAATGAGAGATGTAAGGCGCTTGGCAAGTATCAAAATCCCGTGCTGGTTATGGCAGCGGAAAAGGACTGTCTGTTTCCGGCTAAAAAGGTTCTTCGGAAGGCAAAAAAGTCTGGAAACAAAGCATTTGCTACCTGCTAAAGGACAGAGGGCATATACACGGACTGACGGATCGGGAGAAGAAAATGATTGTTGACTTTCTGATTGTGGAATGAAGCGGGTGAGGGTATAATAGATGCATAAAAGGCAGTAAACAGCAAAGGAGCTCCAAATGCTTTCTCACCCAATCCCACCGCTCTACGACGAGCATTCCAAAATTTTGATACTTGGCAGTTTCCCCTCGGTGAAATCGAGGGAGCAGCAGTTTTTCTACGGTCATAAACAGAATCGTTTCTGGCGTGTGATGGCGCAGGTGCTGGATTGCGCGGTGCCTGAGACTGTGGAGCAGAAAAAAGAGATGCTTTTGTCCCACCATATCGCGGTGTGGGATGTGATTGCAAGCTGTGAGATCGCAGGCTCCTCGGATGCCAGCATCAAGGATGTGACGCCCAACGATTTATCAGAGATTCTTGGCTGTGCGGACATCCGCGCTATTTACACCAACGGCGGGAAAGCGCAGCAACTGTACCAGAAATATATTTTCCCGGTGACGGGTCGGGAGGCGGTCGCCCTGCCGTCCACGAGCCCGGCGAACGCGGGGTATTCGCTGGAACGGCTGGTGGAGGCATGGCGAATGATACGGGAAGAACTGTAAATATTCTGGGTTTAGAGATACGTTTTTATGAAATAGGAAACTGTGGCAGCAGTTCAAAATAAAAGGAGGTAGCAGAATGCCGTTAGTATTGTGCATTGCAGACGCTCCATGCAAGGGATGAGGACATTGCATGGAGGAGAGCCGTAGCTGGCTGTAGGTCCTCAGCCTTTGCATCCTGATTCATATTACAAATAAAAGGAGCAAAGGAAAATGAAAAATAACATAAAGGAATTAAAAACGTTTCTGATTTTGTGGAGCACCCAGTCACTGTCACAGCTTGGGAGCGCCATGACGGGTTTTGCGCTCACGCTGTGGCTCTATGAAAAGACGGGGTCCGCGTTGCAGACGGCGCTTCTTGCGGTGTGCAGTTACGCGCCTTACGTGGTGATGAGTATTTTCGCGGGCGCATTGAGCGATAGGTGGGACAAGAAAAAGGTGATGCTTGTCTGCGACACGCTGGCGGCATGTTGTTCCGTGACGGTTCTGATTTTGCTGAAAGCGGATTTGCTGCTGCCTGTCCATATGTATATTCTGAATGCCCTGACAGGCTTGATGAATACGGTGCAGCAGCCCGCAAGCGACGTGGCGATGACCATGATCACGCCAAAAAAGTATTACCAGAAGACGAGCGGTCTGCGGTCTTTTTCTTCGTCGCTTGTGACGATCCTGAATCCTGTCTTTGCCACGGCGCTGTATGCCTTTGCGGGGATGGACATTGTCATTTATGTGGATCTGGCCACTTTCACAATCGCTTTTTTTGCCTTGCTGTTCGGGGTAAAGCTGTCCATGCCGGAACAGAAAGAAGAGGCAGGACAGGAATCTTTTCTGGAAACGGTCAAAGCGGGGCTTGTCTGCCTTAAGGAAAATGAGCTGGTGCTTGTATTGATTCTGTTTCTGGCAGGGGTCAATTTCGTGGCGTCGGCGTTTGATGCGGTGCTTCCGGCACTGATTCTGCCGAGGGAAAACGGCGGGGAGACGGTTCTGGGAATTGTGACTTCCTGCGCGGGAATTGCCATGTTATTTGGCAGTCTGATTGTGACGGCGCTGCCCGCGCCGAAAAACCGTGTCCGGGTAATCTATCTGACGATGCTGTTTTCGCTTGGCACGGAAAATTTTCTGCTGGCATTTACAGAGCTGCCTGTATTGTGGTGCATGGGGCAGATCATCGGCTGGCTGTTAGTGCCTGTGATGAGCGCAAATCTGGACGTGATTTTGCGGACGACGATTCCTGTGGATATGCAGGGACGTGTCTATTCCTGCAGAAACACGTTACAGTTTTTTACCATTCCGATTGGTTTGTCTCTGGGCGGTTTTATGGTAGATCAGTTTTGTGAACCGGTGATGGCGGCATCGCCCGCGCAGGGTATGCTTGTCAGGCTGTTCGGCGAGGGGAAAGGATCGGGTGCGGCGATGATGATGTTTATTCTCGGTGTGCTCGGGGTGGTGATCTGTCTGGGATTCGGACGGATTTTGCGAAGATACAGTTATACGGAGTAGCAGGCAGCGTGAAAATTTAAAGAGCGTATAAAAGATATATAGGAATAGGAAAAGGCGGACAGCAGATTGCCCGCCTTCTTCATGTTTTCTTTTTATACCTGCGCGCAGAACGCGAAATACCCCTTCCCCTCCGCGCCAAGAAGCAGGCTGTAGGGCGGATATTCCTTGTCGAATGTGCGGACAAACTGTTCAAAGGTCAGCATGTCGTTCCGCTCGAGGGTGCCGCATTCTGTAAGCGGGAAGTGCGTTTTCAGCCGGCTTATGAACTGCTCCGACAGAAGTTTCATGGCGGTGATTACCGTCTGGTCGATTTTGTAAATGTCTTTTCCCAGAATTTCGCTGAGCGTGTGCAGCACAAGGGATTCTTCATAAACCAGATAAATGCGTATGGGTTTCTTTTCCTCTGTGCGGTATGTCAGGCGGAAGCAGAGTGTCTTTCCGGTGGAAAATTCCTCCCCGCTGTAGCGGCGGCTGATGACATCGACATCCGCCTGCGACAGACTTTCCAGCGCCTGTGAAAGCGCTTTTTCCAGATTTTCCAGCTCGTTGTCATCCGGCTGGTGCACCCATTTGTGCGGGTTCTTGCCTGTGATGGCGCGGTCTTCGACCATGATATGACCGTTCAGCCATCCCACGCAGATTCCGAGAAAATGCCCTACCGATTCGGTGGAATAGTCGTTCGCTTCCATCTCCGCCTCCAGAGCCGGGAGCGTCTTATTCCGCAAGCTGTCGTGCAGACTTTTATGGATGGCGAGGTCCGGGTAATTGATGGACCGCATGTAGGCTTCCTCGTCCGCGAAATGCTTCATGGTATAGCTTTTGAAATATTTTATGCCCTCACGACATGCGTGCTGCTGCTTGTTCTCGTCCTCGTTGAGGGCGATCAGTTTTCCCACGATGGAAAACAGTTTCCGGTGGGCGGTATCGATACTTTCCACGCCGATGTTAAACCGCTCGTTCCACTTGATTTCTTTGATCATAAGTAAATTCCCTCCCCCGATTTCTGTTATCACTAGTTTAGCATACTTCCCGCAAAAAAGCAGTGCAAAAAGTGGGGGATTTTGGTATACTTGTTTTATATAACTGTCCGCTCCTGGGAAAAAACGGGGGATTTTCCGGGAGGGCGGCGAGAATAAGAACTATATTTATGAGGGGGCAAAGAATATGAAGTACAAGGTTTTACTGACGGGAAATAACAAGATGGTTATCAATGAATTTTTTACATATATGGATTTCAGCTTCGAGTGTGTCAGCACCTCGGAGCGCTACGACGATATTATGAACCATATTAAATATGTACAGCCGGATGTGCTTGTCTATTGTCTGTACGGGGAAAATCCAGACGATCTGAAACGGTTTGTCAATGTGGAGAGCAAGATTGCGGAGGAGAGGATTCCCATCGTGATCGTCGGGGACTCCGATGAGTGTGAACAGTTTGTGCGCATTGCCCCTTCCATGAACGTTACGATATTCCGCCGCCCGATTTCCACGCAGAAGCTGGAAGAGGGCATTGTCAAACTTCTGAAGGAAAAACGGCCCGACAGCATCCGGGGGAAACGGTCCGTGACAGTGCCGGAAAGCACGCTGAAAACAGAGGATGTCATGCGGGTGGCGGAGGAACTCCTTGCCCAGCTTGCCAAAGAAGAGGAAAAGGAGAAGAAGCTGAGGGAAGAGGCGGCGAGAAAGAAGCATATTCTGGTGGTGGACGACGACAGTAGTGTACTTAAGCTCTTAAAAGGGTATCTGGTGGAGCGCTACGATGTGGCGACGGCTATCAGCGGCAAGATTGCCCTGAAGTTTCTTGAGACGAAAAAGACAGACATGGTGATTCTCGATTATGAGATGCCGGTAGATAACGGTGCGGCGGTTCTCGCAAAGATCCGGGAGAATCCGGCGACGAGAAGTCTTCCTGTCGTGTTCCTCACGGGTGTGACAGACAGAAATAAGATCATGGAGGTGCTGGCGATGAAACCGCAGGGATATCTCGCCAAGCCGATTGATATGGAAAAGCTTTCCTCCACGATAAAAGGTGTCTTGGGCTGATAAATGATATTTCTGTAGAGGGAGGTTGCCATGGCGATCATAGAGAGCGAACTCAAGCTGACAGATTTGATAGATGTGGAATCTTTACAGAAAATACAGGATGCATTTTCGGATATGTCCGGAATCGCATCCATGATTACGAACGCTTCCGGCACGATACAGACGAAGCCTTCCGGGTTCACGGATTTTTGCAAAAAATATGTCAGAAACACCGAGGAGGGGCGGAAACGCTGTCAGGAATGCGACAGGCTTGGTGTGGAAAAAGCGGCGAAGGCGGGCGGCTCCTGCGCCTATTTCTGCCATGCAGGACTGGTGGCGTTTGCGGCGCCCATTATGGCGCACGGGCATCTGGTGGGATGCTTTATCGGCGGACAGATGCTGACCATACCGCCTGATGAAGAAGAGATACGGCATGTGGCGGCGGAGATCGGTGCAGACGCGGATGAGATGGTGCGTGCCTCGCAGGCTATCAGGATTGTGGACAAGGAAACGGTAAGGAAGGTGTCAAATGCGCTCTACACGATTGCCAACGTTCTTTCGGACATTGCCTACAGCAAATATCAGGTGAGTCTGACCAACATGGAGCTGCAGAAAACTTCCAGTATGAAATCGGACTTTCTGGCGAATATGAGCCATGAGATCCGCACCCCCATGAACGCGGTGATCGGGATGGCGGAGATGGCGCTCAGGGAAGATCTGACGCCTGCGGCGAGGGAATATATCGGGCAGATCAAATCTTCGGGGCAGACGCTCCTTACGATTATCAATGACATTCTGGACTTTTCCAAGATTGAATCGGGCATGATGGATATCAGCGACGTGGAGTACGAACCGATGTCCATGATCAATGATGTGTCCAACATTATTATGACGCGTATCGGTAGCAAGGATCTGGAGCTGACGGTGGACGTGAATCCGGATCTGCCGGCGGGGCTTTACGGCGACAATGTGCGCATTAAGCAGGTTATGGTAAATATAGCGAACAATGCCGTCAAATTTACCAAAGAGGGGAATGTGCATATCAAGGTCGATTTTCTGCAGACGTCGGAGGATATGATAGAATTGATCGTGTCCATTACGGATACGGGGAGCGGCATCAAAGAGAGCGATATGAGTAAGCTTTTCCAGTCCTTTCAGCAGCTTGACAGCAAGAGAAACCGAAATATTGAGGGAACCGGGCTGGGGCTTGCTATCTGCAAGCAGCTTGTGACGCTGATGAAGGGGAAAATCCATGTGGACAGCATATATGGACAAGGATCGACGTTTTCCTTTGTGATTCCCCAGAAGGTGACGGATATTCAGCATTCGGTCGAAAAGCTGCCGGAAAATGTTGTTTCGGCGGGGCTGATTCAGAGCGATTACATTGCGCAGGAGCTGGCGATTGATCTGGAAAGGCTTGGCGTCAGCTATGAGAGACTGGATTCGGAGGAGGCATTGAACCGGATTGAGGAGAGCGGCGCGGGATATTTCTTTATAGAGCAGCCGCTCTTTACGGAAGCCGTGCAGTATTTTTTGAGGCTGCATCCCGAGGTAAAAGGCGTGCTTCTGACAAATTACCGCTCGGTGCGCTCCTATGAACTGCCGAATCTGCGCGTGGTGAAAAAGCCGCTCTATATTCTGGGGCTCGCAAATATTTTTAACGGCAAGGAGGACAACGCTGCCTTTTCGCTGATGGAGGCGGAGGACTTTGATTTCGTGGCGCCCAAGGCGGAGATTCTGGTGGTGGACGACAATGCCATCAATCTGACGGTGGCGAAGGGGCTTTTAAACCCGCTTGAGATGAAGATAGAGACGGCGCTCAGCGGCAAAGACGCAGTTCTGATGGTCACGGATAAGCGTTACGATATTATATTCATGGATCATATGATGCCCGAGATGGACGGTGTGGAGACGACGAGGGTCATCCGAAGACTCTTGGGGAACAACGGGCAGGTGCCGATTATCGCCCTCACAGCTAACGCGGTGGAGGGAACTGCGGAAATGTTTATCAGCGAGGGTATGAACGATTTCGTGACGAAGCCGATCGAGATGCGGGATATGGTTTCCAAGCTTCGCAAATGGCTGCCGCCGGAGAAAATTGAGAAAAAGAAGAATAAGAAAAACGGTCCGATGTTGAATATACACAGGGATGACGGCGGACCACAGATGGCTACGAACATTGTCATTGAGGGACTGGATGTGCAAAAAGCGCTGGGATTCCTCGGGAACGAAGAACTGTTCTGGTCCGTGTTGAAGGAATATTACCGCGTGATCGAGAAGAAATGCGCGCTCATACAGGAGTACGAGCAGAAAGAGCGGTGGAAGGATTACACGGTGGAGGTGCACGCGTTAAAGAGCGCGTCGAGACAGATTGGCGCTACGGATTTGGCATACACCGCCGAGCAGATGGAGGCGGCGGGGAACGCAGGGAACGCGGCGCTGATCCACAAAATTACGCCGGGAATGCTGGAGGAATATATGTTCTATAAAGGCATTCTTGCTCCCTATTTTGTAAAGGAAGAGGAAGAACAGAGCGGCAGGGCGGCGGAAGTGGAAGAATTGAAAGCGCTTTTTGAACAGATGGAAGAGGCGATGGAAAATCTGGACATGGATGCCATGGAGCAGGCAATTAAAGATATGAACCAGTATTCTTACAGCGATGCGCAGAAGGATATCTTTGGTAGACTGAAAAACGCGGTGGAGGATATCGACACGGAACGGTGCGAGGAGATCATCGAAGAGTGGAAGCGAGAATTGGACGCTTAAATATAAGGAGGAAAGTGTATAATATGCATTTTTCTCCTTTCTTTTCGGAAAAGGTTGTGGTATGATAGAGCGGGCACGGGTTCAGAAGATAGAAAGGACGAAAGACGGATGTCAGAGTGGGCGGCGAATTTCAGTGATCTGTTTTATAAATGTTTTATCAGGGAAGACCGTTACAAGCTTCTTCTGAGCGGTATTGGCGTGACGATCAAAGTGTCGCTTCTCGCAATCGTTATCGGTATTCTGATTGGTATGCTGATTGCCATATGCAATCTGTCAAAGAAAAAACTGCTCCGGTTTATCGGCGGTATCTATACGGATGTGATCCGCGGTACGCCCTCGGTGACACAGCTTATGATTATTTACTTCGTTATCTTTGCGACGGTGCCGCTTGATAAATGGATTATTGCGGCGATTGCTTTCGGCGTCAACTCCGGCGCGTATGTGTCCGAGATTGTCCGGGCGGGTATCCTGTCTATCGACAAGGGACAGACGGAGGCGGGCAGGTCGCTCGGGCTTTCCGCGTTTCAGACCATGAGCAGGATTGTCGTGCCGCAGGCGGTCAAAAATATTTTCCCTGCGCTGTGCAACGAGTTTATCGTGCTGATCAAGGAAACCGCCATCGTCGGCTATGTGGGACTGATGGATATCCAGAAAGCGGGAGATTTCATCAAGAGTGCGACATTTATTGCGTTTATGCCGTTAATCGGAACTGCGGTTATCTATTATGTGCTGATTAAGATACTGACCCTGGCGCTGCGTCAGGTGGAGATACGGCTGCGCAGGGCGGATGCACGCTGACAATGCGAAAATGGTTCAAAAGCGGCATTCTCTGTGAGTGGAGACAATTATGATACGAGTAAATAACCTACATAAAAAATTTGAAGATCTGGAAGTCTTAAGCGGGATCGACGAGCACATCACGCAGGGAGAAGTGGTGGTTGTGATCGGACCCTCAGGGTCGGGGAAGAGTACCTTCCTGCGCTGCCTGAATTTGTTGGAGACGGTTACAGAGGGGGAAATTTATGTGGACGATGAGCTGATCACGGCGCCGAAGGTGAATGTGAACCGGGTGCGGCAGAAGATGGGTATGGTGTTTCAGCAGTTTAATCTGTTTCCCCATCTGACCATTATGGATAACATCACGCTCGCGCCTGTACTTCTCAAGAAAATGACGAAGGAGGAGGCAGTGAAGCGGGGACAGGAGCTTCTGGAGCGTGTCAATCTGGGCGAGAAGGCAAACGCTTACCCGGCGCAGCTTTCCGGCGGGCAGAAGCAGCGTGTGGCGATCGCGAGGGCGCTTGCAATGGATCCGGAGATCATGCTTTTTGACGAGCCAACTTCGGCGCTCGACCCGGAGATGGTGGGTGAGGTGCTGGACGTTATGAAGGATCTGGCGAGATCCGGTATGACGATGGTGATTGTGACGCACGAGATGGGGTTTGCGAGAGAGGTGGCGTCCCGCGTGCTGTTTATCGATCAGGGCGTGGTTATGGAGAGCGGTACGCCCGATGAGATTTTTAACAACCCGCAGAACGAGCGGACAAAGAATTTCCTGTCGAAGGTTCTGTAGCTGCGGTTGTGATAGATGTAGACAAAGAGGAGGATAAGATTATGAAAAAAGCAACAAAATTTTTGACAATGACGCTTGCCATGGTGATGACGGTGTGCACGCTGACGGCATGCGGCGGTGCGGCGAAGGGAAATACACTGACCTTCGGTACAAATGCGGAGTTCCCGCCCTTTGAGTATGTCACTTCAAACGGTGCGATCGGCGAGTATGACGGCATCGATATGGCGATCGCAAAGCAGATTGCAGAGGACAACGGCATGACGGCGGCGATGGAGAACATGGAGTTTGACTCCCTTCTGGTTGCGCTGCAGAACGGGCAGATCGACGCGGTGATCGCAGGCATGACTGCTACGGATGAGAGAAAGGAAACCGTAGATTTCTCTACCCCTTACTACACAGCTACGCAGGTTATGATTGTGAGAGAAGACTCCGACATAACGGCGGCTACAGATATGGCTGACAAGAAAATTTGCGTGATACAGGGCTATACCGGAGAAATCTGTGTGCAGGATATGGGCTACACCTACGAGGCTTTCAAGAAAGGCACCGAGGCTGTTATGGAGCTCGTGAACGGTAAGTGCGACGTGGTAGTGATCGACTCCGCTACAGCAAAGAAATATGTGGGTGACAACGAGGGCTTAAAGATAGTGGAGGATCCGGGCGCGTTTGAGTCCGAGGAGTACGCGATCGCGGTGCAGAAGGGAAATACGGAGCTGCTTGACAAGATCAACAAGTCCATCGACAAGATGCTTGCGGATGGCACGGTCAATGAGCTGGCGGTGAAGTATACGGAAGAGGCGACGGCGGAGTAAGCACAGAAAACAAATATTAAGCCGGTGTGGGAAGATTCCGGCGAAAAATGCGAGGGAGTGCCTGTAGAGGGCACTCTCTCGGTTTCTTGACGGAAACGCTTTGGGATAGGATTGGAATGGAGGAAAAATGAAGAGAACATGCAAACAATGCGGCGCGGAATTTACACTGTCTGAGGACGAGATTGCCTTTTATCGGAGCAAGAATCTGCATCTGCCGAAACGCTGTGAGAACTGCCGCCGGGAGAACAGGGCGAAGGCGGGCGGTGATGCGGCGCGGCAGGTAGTCAGACCTTACCGTGAAAAGAGGGACGGTACGGTTAAATGGTATGTGGCGGCAGCGTTACTCTTTGTGCTGCTGGCAGTCGGTATCGGCGTGTTTCGCGGGGAAGTGCTGCGGGAAGACGCGTCGTCTGATACGGTATATGATGCAGATGCGGAAATCATCGAGGAATCTGCGGCGGCAGATATGCAGTCGGTACTTCCGACGGATTTGCAGGCTGAGATATCTGGTGGAACGGACGAGGTTCCGATGGATATGGCAGAGGATAGGCAGGTTGAAGGTTCTGAGGAGTCGGAGAATGCTGCGGCGGGTGCGATAGAGGATACACAGTCGGAAGTCTCTGAGAAGGCGGACGATGTTCCGACAGATACGCCGGAGGACACACAGACCTCCAAGACGGCGCCGTCAGAGTATACCTACTCCTTCCGAAAGGCGGAATATCTACAGGAGCATTTTGAAAAACATGGGGCGGAATTTGGCTACGCGTCGGCGGACGAGTATCTGGCGGGAGCGAACAGGGTGATTGCGTCGCCGGATGCATTACATAAACTGGAGGCGGAAGACGGGGACGATGTGTATTATCTGGAATCCGGCAACGAGTTTGTGATCGTCTCCACGGACGGATATATTCGGACATATTTTAAGCCAAACGACGGGAAGGCATATTTCGACAGACAGTAGCAACTTTTTGCTTTCTCCATTTACTTTAGCATACTGCTATGATAAAATACAAAAGTGTGTGAAATTATTTTATATAGAAAGAAAAACAGGTTCAAAAAGAGGAGGAAAACTATGAAAAAGAAATTGGCAATGGTATTGGTGGCAGCGGTGGCTGTCTGTGGCACACTCTCAGGCTGCGGCGGCACGAAGGACAGTAAGAATATGGTGTACGCGGTGGAGGCAGGTTCCGCCGGGGAAGAAGTCGCAAACGAGAAGGGTTTTCAGACTAACGCGGTGGCGTCTCAGGCGGATGCGCTGATGGAGGTGGCTTCGGGCACTTCGGACGCGGCGATCATCGACCTTCTGATGGCGGGTGCCATGATCGGCGAGGGAACAAGCTATCCGGATCTGGTACATACGGATGAACTGACTAAGGAGGAGTACGGCGTGGGCTGCCGGAAGGGCTCCGATCTGGCTTCTTATATCAATTCCGTGTTTGCGCAGAGCTATGCGGACGGTTCCATGAAGGCGACGGCTGAGACTTACGGTGTGCAGGAGGCGATCGTGGAGCAGCAGGCGAGTGAGTATACGGACAACGGTTCCGGTGACGTGGCATATATTCAGGGGAAGGGTACGCTGATTGTCGGCATCACGGAGTTTGAGCCGATGGACTACAAGAACGACGCCGGCGACTGGATTGGTTTTGATGCGGATATGGCGCGCATGGTGGCAAAGCAGCTCGGCGTGGAGGCACAGTTTGTGGTGATTGACTGGGACAACAAGATTATGGAGCTGGATTCCAAAAACATTGATGTTGTGTGGAACGGCATGACGCTGACAGAAGAGGTAAAAAATGCGATGGAGTGTACCAAGGCATACTGCAACAATGCGCAGGTGATTGTGGTTCCCGGCAAGTAATACGGCGGTGCGGTCGTCGCGCAGATACGTGATGATAAATCGAGACTTTAGGAGAGTAAGCCATGTTCTTAAGTGTGACAGGTTCGCTGTTGGATGGTCTTTTGACTACCTTTCAGATCTTTATTTTTACACTGCTTTTTTCGCTGCCATTCGGACTGATTCTTGCATTCGGCGCGATGAGCAGATGGAAAGCCCTGCGGGGGATGATTCAGACGCTTGTGTGGATTATTCGCGGCACGCCGCTGATGCTGCAGTTGATTATTATATTTTACGGTCCCGGTCTGTGGCTCGGGCATAACATTTGGAGCGGCAGCGAAGCGGGACGGATTACGGCGACGGTGGTTGCTTTCAGCCTCAACTATGCCTGCTACTTTTCCGTGATCTTCCGGGGTGGCATCGAGGGCGTTCCCGTGGGACAGCGGGAGGCGGGTGAGGTGCTCGGCATGACGAAGTGGCAGATTTTCTTTAAGATCACGCTGCTGCAGATGGTAAAGCGCGTGGTGCCGCCCATGTCCAACGAGATCATAACGCTGGTAAAGGATACGTCCCTTGCGAGGATTATCGCGGCGTATGAACTTACCTTTGCGGGCTACTCCTTTATGAAGAGCAACGGACTGACGTGGCCGCTCTTCTATACGGGCGTGTTTTACCTGCTGTTTGTTGGTATTTTGACGCTGCTGTTTAACTATATAGAGCGCAGACTGGACTATTTTAGGTAAGAGCGGAGGCGAAGATGGCGGTTTTAGAAGTGAAACATATCGGAAAACATTTTGATTCCACAAGAGTGCTCGATGACGTGAGCTTTGATCTGGAGGAGGGGAGCGCGCTGGCGATTATCGGTTCCTCCGGCTCCGGCAAGACGACGCTTTTGCGCTGCCTGAATTTTCTGGAGACGCCGGATCACGGCTCCATCACGGTGCGGGGGGAAACTCTGTTTGATGCGGATCATCCCGTCGCGGGGCAGGAGAAGGACTTGCGCACCAAAAGGCTGCATTTTGGCATGGTGTTTCAGGCGTTTCATCTGTTCCCACAGTACACCGCGCTTGAAAATGTGATGTTGGCAGAGAAACTTTTGGCGCAGGAGAGACCAGACTTTAAGCAGAAGAAAAAGGAAATTCTCGAGGAGATTGAGGCGCACGGGAAAACGCTCTTAGACCAGATGGGGCTTTCGGAGCGCATGGATCACTACCCGCATCAGCTTTCCGGCGGGCAGCAGCAGAGGGTGGCGATTGCAAGGGCGCTGGCGCTTAAGCCGGATATACTCTGCTTTGACGAGCCGACCTCAGCGCTTGACCCGGAACTGACGGGGGAGGTGCTAAAGGTAATCAGAGGACTGGCGGAGCAGCACACGACCATGATTATCGTCACCCATGAGATGAGCTTCGCAAGGGACGTGGCGGATCAGATCATCTTTATGGATGAGGGCGTGATCGTGGAACAGGGCGACGCGAAACAGGTGATCGACCATCCGAGGGAGGAACGGACGAGACAATTTTTGACAAAATATTGAGATGGGAGTAGTGAAGAAGCAAATGATTAGAACAAATATCAGAGGGAATGTAAAAATGCTGTTCGAAGCATTGAAAACAGTACATTTTAGGATAAAAAGAAAAATTTTTCTTGTGGAAAGAAAAAAGGGTTTAAAAGAAAAGGAAATAAAAACAGAACCGGAAAAATATGCGGAAGAAAACTATTATTATACTTATGGGAAGCACATAGATTGGAAAAATCCGGTGCTTTTTGATGAAAAGCTGACTATATTAAAAGCAGGGCTGTATTCCAACAATGAGCTGGTCATACAATGTGCGGATAAGTATAGAGTGAGACAGTATGTGGAAGAGTGTGGTCTGAAGAATATACTAAACGAATTATATGGTGTCTGGACGGATTATAAAGAAATTGATGTTTCAAAAATCCCCAATAAATTCGCGTTAAAACGTAATAATGACGCGGGAGGGGGGTTAATCGTAAAAGACAAGAAAAGAGAACCCCAGCTTAAAGAAAAGATAGAAAAACTGGGAGAAGGGACAGTACGAAATTATGGATTGATTTTTGCTGAGTATCACTATCAATATATTGAACCCTGCTATATATGTGAAAAATATATTGAAGAAGAATCAGGAGGGTATCCGCATGACTACAAGTTTTTTGTCATGAACGGTAAAGTCAGGTATATTCTTGTTTGTGTAGGAAGAGATGACAAGAATAATATGCTGCGGTTTATGACTGACAGAGAATTTAGGCTATTCCCTGTTATGCCGGAGGAAAGGCAGGTTACGGATGAGGAAATTCAGCAGTACCGTCCACAGGTTTTAAATGAAATGATTTCCGTGGCTGAGCGTTTAGCGGAGCCGTTTCCTTTTGTCCGGGTAGATTTATATCAATTTGAAGAAAAGGTTTTGTTTGGAGAATTGACATTTACTCCCATGGGTGCGCTTAATACGTACATTAATTCGATAGGACAGTGGATCATGGGAAGTTATTTGGATATATCAGAAGGGGCATATTCTGCCAGAATCGTATCCGCAGATCGAAGGAGGAAACGATAATGGGAGTTATGTCGGCTTTTGGATTTGCAAGTGTTATGCTTTGCCTTGGAATGTTTTTTAGGGCAAAAATATCCGTATTTAGAAATATGCTGATGCCGGCATCTGTTATTGCCGGAGTCATAGGATTTATTTTTATGAATGTATTAGCTGAGACGGGAGTAGAAATTGGTATTCAATCTGAAACGTATACGGAAATTGTGAATCAGCTATTTATTATATCATTTATATCTATCAGCTTGACAACAAACGCAGCGCAGAAGGAGGGCGGCGATGTAAAAAATTTTGCCAAGGGAACATTTGCAATGGGGATTATATGGTGTCTCTTGTATGCCGTTACTCCGTTGGTTGGCACGGGGATTGTCGCTTTATTTGGCGGGAAGGTAGGAATGGATGCCGTTTACGGTATGCTGGTGCAGTTTGCATTTTGTCAGGGACCGGGGCAGGCAGCGGCATATGGTATGATTTTTGAACAATATGGCTGGGAACAGGCAGCTATGACAGCGGTTACTTTTTCAGCCATTGGATTTATAGTGGCGTTTGCTATGGGGGTTCCGGCGGCTAAATTGGGAATTAAAAGAGGGCTTGCCAAATATTGTGGAAAGATAGATGAGAAAACATTAAAAGGTTATCTTAATAGAAATGAGCAGTCGGAATATATGATGAAAGATACGACTTGCGGCAGTAATATAGAAACGTTATCTTTTCACTTTGCGCTGATCGGGGTCAGCTATCTGTTAGCGGTTCTTATTGGCAGGATATTTTCGTATCTGCCAGGATTTTTAGGGACATCCATGAGTTCCATGATGTTTATGAACGGCATGTATGCAGCGTACATTGTAAGGTACATTATAAAAAAACTACATATAGATTTTCTGCAGGAGACTATTTTACAAAATAAAATTACCAGTTGGACAGCGGATTATTTAGTTGTATGCTCATTCATGGCTATAGCGGTTAAAATGCTGAAGGATTGGCTGCCATTGATATTAATTGTCAGTATTTTTATTACATTAATCACATTTGCCGTTTGTTTCTATTTTGGACAGCGTATTGGGGGACAAAATGATTTTGAAAGGACATTGGGGTTATATGGAATGTGTACCGGAACTGTGCCTACAGGAGTAGCGATTGTGAGGATTGTGGATCCGGACTTTAAAACGACGACAAGTTTGGAATTAGGCGCATGCAACCTGATCATGCTGGCGTCAACACCAGTATATTTGATTATACTTGCCTTGGCTGCGGGCAGCATTAAAATGACAGTAGCGATATATGGGTTGCTGATATGCGTGATAGTGTATCTAGTTATATTAAAGCTGACAAAGTGCTGGGGAAAAGCAACATTTCGATGGGAGCGGTAACACATGAAAGAAATTTTTTTTAATGGCAATATAATTACCATGGAAGAGCCGGATGTGGAGTCTGCTAAAAGAAATACACCAGAAGCAGTATTGGTAGAAGGCGGTATCATAAAACGGGTAGGAGCGTTGAAGGAGCTTACAGCAGCGGCTGGGCGCGGGGTAAAATATTATGATTTGAATGGGCGTTGCCTTATGCCTTCATTTATAGATTCACACAGCCATTATGTGATGAATGCCCAGATGTCTATGTGTGCGGATCTATCAGGTTGTAATTCATTTGAGGATATTGTTGAAACGCTAACGCAGTATATAAAGAAAAATAATATCAAGGAAAAGCATGCGGTATTAGGATTTGGGTATGACCATAATTTTTTGGCGGAAGAAAAACATCCCGATAAAAGTATTCTGGATAAGGTCAGTAAAACGATTCCCATTTTTATACTGCATGTTTCAGCTCATTTAGCATGCGCTAATAGTGTCGCACTGAAATTGGGAAACATTAATTCTGAGACATCAGACCCGGTAGGGGGACATATTGGGCGTTTAGAGGATGGAAAAGAGCCGTCGGGTTATTTGGAAGAATCAGCGCTTATGCTTATTCAGAAAGCAATTGCCGCCAGAGTGAAACGTGATATAAAGAAAATAGTGAAAGATGCGCAAACGATATACTTGCAGCATGGCATTACAACTGTACAGGATGGCGCAACAGATATGCAGGGTTTCAGACTACTGAAATTTTTTTCGATGTTACATTTGCTGAAACTGGATGTAGTGGCATATCCGCTGATGACGGCTGGCGGCTGTGACGTTATGCATAAATATGGAGATACCTATCAAAATTACTGCAGTCATTTAAAAATAGGGGGATATAAATTAGTTTTGGATGGCTCTCCGCAGGGAAAGACTGCATGGCTGAGCAGACCTTATGAATATTCTGGAGATTACAGGGGCTATGAATGGCTGCCCGATGAGGAAGTGGAAAAAAATATTCGGATAGCGCTTGATGAGGGAAAGCAGATATTGGCACATTGTAATGGTGACGCGGCAAGTGAGCAGTTTCTGAATGCATATGAACAGGCATCTGCAGCAATAAATAGAAAACAAGATGTTCGCCCGGTGATGATCCATTGTCAGACAGTACGAAATGATCAGATCGACAGAATGGCAGAATGGGGGATGATAGCATCTGTTTTTGTTGGGCATGTCTGGTTTTGGGGTGATGTGCATATGCGTAACTTCGGGGTAGAACGAGGAAATCATATTAGCCCTGTTCAAGATATGATAAAGAGGGGCGTTGTGGTGAACTTCCATCAGGATACACCTGTAACCAAACCTGATATGCTTCATAGCGTCTGGTGTGCTGCAAATCGTATCAGCCGAAGCGGAAAGGTGATTGGCGAAGAGCAGAAAATTTCTGTTTATGATGGATTGAAAGCGATAACTGTTAACGCTGCATACCAATACTTTGAAGAGAAAGAAAAAGGATCAATAAAAGAAGGGAAAAAGGCAGATTTTGTTGTGTTAGACAGATCTCCGCTTGAAGTGGAGCGAATGGAACTTAAAAATATTAAAGTAATAAAGACTATTAAAAATGGTAAAGTATTGTATGATGCGGAAACTACACATAGTTTTTAGTATGATATTTTGCCGGAGCTATTGGGAATCAGGGGGTCGCCAGTGGGCATACTCCCTTTTTTACTACCTTTTTTACAAAAAGTAGCATAGATTTCGACTGGTCGGCATGGTATGGTGGAATCAGAAAATAAGCTTATCTGAAGGAGGGAAAACAATATGTTGATGGAAATCATAAGTATTCTTGTGGGGGTGATCCTGTTGGGAGCGGTGGATGGCGGAGGCGGCATGTTCTACACAAACTGGCTTTATCTGCTCGATCCCGTGTCGCTGATCATCATATTGGCGCTCACGGTGCCGGTATTGCTGCGGGGCGGTATGTGGAAGGATTTTTCGAGGGCGTGGAAGATGCTGCAAAGGAAGTACACCTGTCACCTAAGTGAGATCAGGCGTTCTCTGGATGCGGTGGAGATGATGCAGAAACAGGTAGCCTGTGCGGGAATTATCAGCATGCTTCTCTCGTTTATCCATATTCTGGGCAATCTGTCCGACCTGGCGCAGCTTGGTCCCAATATAGCGGTGGCGATTCTGACCCTGCTGTATGCCGTGATTTTGGAAATGCTGCTTCTGCCCCTGCAGATCGAGGCGAAACGCCGGATCATTGATTATATGGAAGTAGATACGGATGCAGAGCCTATGGGAACGGCTGTCACAGGGGAAGGGCAGATATGAGGAAGCGTGTGCTCCGGGCTTTGCTCGGAACAGGTTATGTCGTTCTTCTGACGGCGTTACTCTTGTATCAGGCAGGGGTGTTCGGCGGGAGACGGGAGTGGGCGGTGGCGGTATTCGGTACGCTGGCTCTCGGCGTTGCGCTGGCTGTGGTTCTTGCGCTCTATATGCGGGTGAGTGAGAAACTGGAAGAGCAGGATAGCGGATGGGAGAAAGTACGGGAAGGATATACAGGAGACGAGGCGGAAGAGGGTGGGCAGAATGTTTCCGCAGAAGATGACAAGAAACATGACAATCATGTCAGAAATTTGACCCTGACAGAAAACGGAAATGCATCCGCATGCGGGGACAGTAACCCGGCGCCGCAAAGCTACGAGGAAATGTATGCGCATTTTCTGGCGGTGATGGAGGGGCGCGATCTGTCCGAGCGGGAATTGGAGGTGGCGTGGCTGCTCTACAGGGGCTACACCAACAGGCAGATCGGAGAGTCCCTCTATATCGCGGAGACCACGGTGAAAAAGCACGTGTCCCATATTTATCAGAAGGCGGACGTGTGCAGCAGAAAAGAATTTCGCGCTACGGTGCGAACAGATCGTCCCTTGTAATGTTTTTCAGCCATTTGCCGCTGCGGTAATGTTTGATGACCCATGGCCACTTCACAAACTCGTCGGTGCACAGCAGGAAATATACCCACAGAACGGGGAGCTTTAACACGAAAGCCGCGAGAAAGCCAAGCGGCACCGCGTAGCCCCACATGTCGATCACGTCGCAGATCAGACCGAAACGGCTGTCGCCTCCGGCGCGGAATACGCCCGCGATAAGCGTCGTGTTGACGGCGGCGCCCATGATATAGTAGGTGTTGATGAGCAGCATATATTTCAGATAGTGCATGGCTGTCTCGGAAAGCTTGGCAAAATGCAGCACAAAGGGCGTGGCGATCAGCACCATCACGCCGCCGATGGCTCCGGTGATGATGGTCAGCTTCATCAGCTTGGAGGCATATTCTTTCGCACGCTCCATATCCCCTTCGCCCATCACATTTCCGAGCAGAACGCCTCCTGCGCTGGCGGTGCCAAAGCAGAGCACGGTACCGAAATTCCTGACAACGACGACAAGGGAATTGGCTGCAACCGCGTCGGACCCCATATGTCCGAGAATCACGGAGTACATGGAGAAAGCGACGCTCCACGCGATATCGTTGCACAGAGCGGGAAGGGAAAGCCGTACAAAATCCTGAAACAGCAGTTTATTGCGCAGGAACATATAACCGGGATTGAGCTTGATATCCTTGCTGAACAGGGATACCACGATGCAGCCGACAAGTTCGATGATGCGGGACAGGGCTGTGGCGATAGCGACGCCGGTGGCGCCAAGCTGAGGGGCGCCGAACAACCCGAAAATAAACACGGCGTTCAGGAAAATATTTAAAGAAAAAGCCATGACATTTAGGACCATGCAGACGGTTACGCGTCCGATGCTCCGAAGGATCGCCAGATACACTTCTATAATGCCCCAGCAAAGATAGGTAACTGACATCACGCGCAGATAACCTGCACCGATGTCGATCAGTTCCGGTTCGTTGGTGAAAAGCTTCATCATAAGTTCCGGCGCAAAGAAAGCGAAGCCGGAGAACCCAAGGGAAATCACGAGGGAAAACCGCATGGCGATTCCCTGAATGGCGCGGATCGGCTGCAGATCGCCCTTTCCCCAATACTGCGCGCTCAGCATGGAGGCGCCCGTCCCCAGACCGTAGTAAATCATAAAGAGAACGTTCGCGTAGTTTGCCGCAAGGGATACGGCGGAGATAGAGGACTGCCCCACATAGTTTAACATAACCACGTCCGCGGAACTCACAGCCGCGCTTAAGAGGTTCTGGATCACAATCGGAATGACAAGCTTTAAGATTTTATTGTAAAAGTTATCTTTTGCAGCCGCGCTTTGCATGGAAAACCCTCCGTTTTTGCGTAAAGTGATAACATCTTAATACATTCTTTTTCCCATGTCAATCGGTTTTCCCCAATATAAAAATTTTTTTAAAATAATTCAAATTTTATCAAAAAGCTACTTGCGTTTTTGCAACAGTGTGATAAAATCGTCTGCAATGATTAGCTTGAGAAGAATGGTGGAGGAGTATTATGGAAAAAGATATGACGAAGGGAAGTCCTATGAAGCTGATTCTGGGCTTTGCCGTGCCGCTTTTGTTCGGACTTGTCTTTCAGCAGTTCTACAGTATGATGGACGCGGTGATCGTGGGGCATTATCTGGGTGTGGACGCGCTGGCGGCGGTGGGTGCCACCGGCTCTGTCAACTTTTTGATTATCGGCTTCTGTATGGGCGTCTGCAACGGCTTTGGGATTCCGATCGCGCAGGAGTTCGGTGCGAAGCATGAGGGCGAGCTGAAACGCTTTGTGGCGAACAGCGTGTGGCTGTCCGTGATCTTTGCAGTGGTCATCACGATCGTGGTGTCGCTTTTGTGCCGTCAGATCTTACAGGTGATGCGCACGCCGGCAAATATCATCGACGACTCCTACCGCTACATAATTATTATATTTGTGGGTATACCGGTGGTGTTTCTCTACAATATGACGGCGGCGATCCTGCGGTCTCTGGGGGACAGCAGAACGCCTGTCGTGTTCCTTGTGACGGCGGCTGTCTTAAATATCTTTCTCGACGTGTTCTGTATTGTGGTGCTTCACATGCATGTGGACGGCGCGGCGGTTGCCACAGTGGTGTCGCAGGCGGTTGCGGGTTTTGCCTGTCTGATCTATATGCGCAAAAAGTTTGCAATCTTAAAACTGTCTAAGGAGGAGCGCGGATGGGACAGGGATTACGCGGCGAAGCTTTGTAATATGGGGATTCCTATGGGACTGCAGTATTCGATCACGGCGATCGGCAGCGTCATTTTGCAGAGCGCGGTGAACAGCATCGACTCTAACGCAGTGGCGGCGGTCACGGCGGGCGGTAAGGTGAGTATGCTATTGGTATGCCCCTTTGACGCGATGGGATCCACCATGGCAACTTACGGCGGACAGAATGTGGGCGCGGGTGATTTGGAGCGCGTGAACAGGGGACTGAAAAGCTGTACCCTGCTTGGGGCGATTTATTCCCTGATTGCGCTGGGCGCGGTATTCCTGTTCGGAAAACAGCTTCTCTTACTGTTTCTGGATGCGGGTGAGACGCAGATCATCGCAAACGCCTATTCCTTCATCCAGATGAACGCGGTTTTCTACTTCCCACTGGCGCTTGTGAATATCGTGCGCTTTCTCATTCAGGGAATGGGTTTCAGCAGGCTGGCGGTCTTTGCGGGCGCGTTTGAGATGCTGGCGAGAGCGCTGGCGGGATTCCTGCTTGTGCCTAAATTCGGGTTCAGCGCAGTGCGCTTCGCGAATCCGCTGGCGTGGATTTTTGCGGATATCTTTTTGATACCGGCGTTTTTCTATGTGAGGAAGAAGATGGAGAGGATTTTGAAGTTATGAGCGTAACGATTTTTACGATGACTCACAAAAAATTCCCTACCCCCGGCGATCCTGTCTATGTGCCCTTGCAGGTGGGCAGAGCCGGGAAGGCAGATTTGGGCTATATTGGAGATGACACGGGTGTCAGTATTTCGGAGAAGAACTGCTACTATGGGGAACTGACAGGCGTTTACTGGGTGTGGAAAAATATAAAGACTTCCGACTATGTGGGAGTCTGCCATTACCGGAGATATTTCTGCACAGAGGAAGGGCGGATTTTCACGGAGAAAGATTATGAGGAAATCCTTGCCTCCTGCGATATCATAACGTCCAAGCTGCTGAAACTGAATTTTACCTACTATGAGGGATATGCCGGGGACTACAACATTCACGATCTGGACGCTGTCGGAGAGGTGATCCGGCAGTATGAGCCGGCGTATTATGAGACCTTTGAGAAACTGGTACACGGCAAGGGCACTTATTTCGGAAATATGATGGTCTGCAAAAAAGAGATTTATGACGCTTACTGCGAGTGGCTTTTCGGTATTTTTGAGAAAGCGGAGAGAAAGATTGACGCGTCCGGGTACGACGACTACCACAAGCGGGTTTACGGCTTTATCTCGGAATTTTTGCTCTATGTATGGACGCAGGTGCAGGGGCTTAAGGTTCGCGAGTGCAAGGTGGGTATGACCGATGAAAAGCGGGAGACGGCGGAGATCAAGGAGCGGTTGGCAGAGTACTTTGCAAAAAAGGATATTGCCGGGGCGAAAGAGTACATGCTCACATGTCTGGAGAAACGCCCGGACGTGCTGATGGAAGCCTCTGACATTACGGGAGAGTTGAAGATGTCCATGCAGGTGATAGCGGTGTGCGAGCTGGAAAAACAGGCTTACGGCAGCAGTACCATTGACCGCATACAGGATTTTGGAGCGTTGATGGCGCACTTTCAGAAGCTGAACGATCTGATTCAGACATGGAGAGAGAGGGAGAACGAAATGTCTCCCTCGGAAGTAGAGTTTTATTTGAAAAAGGAAAGTATTACCGATATTGCGCTGGAAGCCTCCGCGCGGCTGTTCTATCCGGCTGCGGAGGCTTGTGAGATTGCGGAGGCTGTGAAAGGGTGTTCATAGATTTTACGGCTGTCTGGGCAGCGTTACAAACCCTTCTTCCCAATACATATAGTACAGCCCCTGTTCTTTCGTGTAGCCGAAGATAAAGGAGCGTGGATGCCTGACGGGATCGCCGTTATCATCCTCCCCTTCCCCAAACTCCGTGAACAGCACGGCGATCGCCGGAACACCCCCGTCCGGGGCGTCGGCGTGATACAGCGCATAAGTGTTTTCCATATAGCCGTTGTCTTTTATATTCATTAGTTCGTCATTGATCACGTCCCCGTAATCTTTTCCGTCAATATAAAAAGCATAGCGGCTTTCTCCAGTGGCAGGGTCAACGACCTGACCGTAGAAGGCGAGTCCCTCTTCCGTGCCGTCTCCGTCCAGATCAAAATAATTGTCGGGCGTGCCGTCCACAATCGGTTCAAAAGTTTCCGGATCATATTTGTAAATATAGTAGCGTTCGTCCACAAAATTGCCGTTGTAGCGGAAGTCCTCTTTTAAGCCAAGATCGTATGCTTTTTCATAAGGCAGCATAAAAGAAATTTCCCCGGAAGCATAAGGACCGAGTAGATAGGGGGCAGCTAAAAAACTGATGCCGCTCCGGGTAAATACCCAGTTGTCACCCTCAAACAGCGCGCTGTCCAAATCGTCCTTGGAAGGCGGACCGAACAGCCTATCTTTGTAGGCGGGTGTCTCCGCCAGATTGATCATGTAATCGAGAACCGTGGCATGAAATGCCTCGTAGTCCCCGGAGATCTCGTCAAAGGCGAGAAGTTCGCCTGTCTTCGCGCTGTAGTTTCTGCCGCCAGAGCCGTAGTTGCCGTGTGCGCCGCCGGTGTAATCGTAGAGGGTGATCTGGAAGGAGATCACGGCGTCGTCCATGCGGGTCACTTTCACGCTGACATCTGTGCTGTAGGCGAGAAAGTCCCAGCCGTCTTCTCCGAGGCTTGCCGCATAGTCTTCTTTTGCTATATCGACAGTTCCATTGTTATTTGTGGAAAAAGTCTGGTAGTATTTTTCCAGATCGGCGTTGATCTTTTCCGCAATCTCCTCCGCGCCCTTGATGCTTACCACGGGCATCTGTACGCTGTTTGTGCAAATTACCGTGCCGTCGTCGCTCTTGATCTCGTCGACAGATTTCTCGAAAGTGACGGAGACGGGATTTTCGGGGGCTTTCTGTTCCGATGCGTCTGGAGTATTCGATGTGACATCTATGTCAGAATTTTCGCCGGTATTCCCGGCGGCGTCTCCTGTCTGCGAAGCGTCCTGTGGCTTGTCGGTTTCTGATCCGGTGGATTCTCCGTCATCGGTAATCGGTGAGATTTCAAATTTGGTATCCGAATCGGAACTGTCCTGCGTGCCGCACGCGCTCACGCCGGCTGCGAGTAAAGCGGCAGTGAAAAGTACGGCGGATATTTGAGAGGTGAACGTTTTCTTTTTCATAATGTGATCCTCTTTTCCTAGTTTGCTGTTTTATATGTCCAGTAACCGTCATACGCGTATCCGGTCTTTCCGATCAGATATTGCTCTGACTTGGTAAACCCTGCCTTCTGCATGGCTTTTGCCCGTTCTACCGCATAGATGGGGACTTTGGTGATGACGCCGTTGCAGTTTAGCAATTCCGGAAGACGCGGCGCGATCAATGCGGTAATGTCATACAGTGCGTCGTCTTTTTCGTAGTCGCTCCGGACGTCGATCCGCAGGATTCCCATATTATGATAGACGTCTTCGGAAATTCTTAAACACAGTTCGACGGTTCCAATCACTTCCGAGGATGTTTTGTCGATAATGGAGAGCCTTGCAAACCAGCCGTTTTCATAGGACATTTTCCAAAACGCAAGCGCCTCCGCCATCCGCTCCTTTGTCGCGTAATAAAAATTGTCGCCGTCGCAGTTATCGCTGTTAAAAAACGGCAGGGCGTTTTTGTCGCTGTAAACTTTTAAAAGCTCGTCGCAGTCTTCCTCCTGAAATAACCGCAGTATAAATTTATCGCTTTCCAGCGTAGGGCAGAACTCGTAAATACTCATATGGCGCCTCCATAATATAATTTTTTTAATTGTATCATATAATCGACGGGGTCACAATGCTGTCTCGAACGATGCGAAAAGCGGTTTAAAAACGTTGCAGTGAGATATTGCAGGCTTTGTTTTGGATGTGTACAATGAAATAATCAGGCAGATTGAAAAGAGGGGCATCATGGAAAATGTGTTAACTCTATTTGAAAAACAGACGGCAGACTGGTTTGCCGATACGCTTGGGGAGCCGACCCCCGTACAGAAGGAGAGCTGGTCGGTCATTGCGGAGGGAAGCCATGCGCTGATTTCCGCGCCCACGGGTACGGGGAAAACCTTGTCGGCTTTCTTTGTGTTTCTGGATCGGATGAAGCGACAGGCGGAAGCCGGGACGCTGCCGCAGGAATTACAGCTCATCTATGTCTCTCCGCTCAAATCTTTGGCGGCGGATATCCGGGAGAACTTAAAGCGTCCTTTAGAGGGAATTGGCGCGCAGGAAATGATATCGGTGGGAATCCGCACGGGAGATACTTCCCAGCGGGACAGGCAGAGAATGTCTAGGAAACCGCCGCATATTCTGATCATCACGCCGGAATCTCTGTATCTGATGCTCTCCAGCAAGACAGGGCAGAACGTGCTGGCGACAGCCGGTGCGGTGATCATCGACGAACTGCACGCTCTGATCGATACTAAAAGGGGTGCGCATTTAATGCTTTCTCTGGCAAGGCTGGATCATCTGTGCGGAAAACCTCTGCAGCGCATCGGACTGTCCGCCACCATAGAGCCGTTGGAGACAGCGGCGCAGTATCTGGCTCCCGAGGAGGTAAAAATCATTGCGCCAAACATGAAAAAACAGGTGCGGTTGGAAATTTTAAGCCCTTATCCGGATGCGACCAAGGGTCCCCGAAAGGATCCTGTGTGGGAGGAGCTGGGGAAGCTGGTCTATCAGTATTGTCAGGGCAACCGTAGCGTGATTGCCTTTGTGGAGGGAAGGAGATATGCGGAGAAACTTGCATATTATGTAAACCAATTAGGAGGAGACGGTTTTGCCAGAGTACACCACGGAAGTCTTTCCAAGGAACAGAGAATGGAGACGGAGCTGCAGCTGCGGGACGGTAAACTGAGACTGTTGTGCGCCACATCTTCTATGGAACTGGGAATCGATGTGGGAGAGATCGATCAGGTACTGCAGGTGGGCTGTCCCCGCACGATTTCGGGAACAATGCAGCGGCTGGGACGGGCAGGCCATAACCCGGGGCGTGTCAGCGTGATGTATCTGTTCCCCAGAATGGCGGCGGAGTGTGTGTCCTGCGGCATGACGGCGCAGCTTGCAAGGGAAGGCGGCGTGGAACACGTCAAACCGCCCAAACAGTGTCTGGATGTGCTGGCGCAGCATTTGGTGTCCATGGCGGCATTTCGGAGTTATGAGATCGATGAAGTGATGGAAATTCTGCCCCGCGCATGGTCCTTTTGCGAGATCACCAGAGAGGATGTGAAGGCGGTCCTTTCTATGCTGGCGGGAGATTATGAACATGAGAGGGATATTCCCGTGCGGCCGAGGATTCTTTACGATCGCATTCATGAAAAGGTGGAGGGAGACGGTTACAGCAGGATGTTAGCCGTGTCGGCGGGAGGAACGATTCCTGACAAAGGATTATATACGGTAAAGAACGAGGAAGGAGTCAGGCTGGGCGAGGTGGATGAGGAATTTATCTATGAGTCCCAAAGGGGTGACCGTTTCATTCTTGGCTCTTTTGCGTGGAAGATTACGAATATCAGCCGCGATACCGTGACGGTGACGCAGGCAAAGATGGAAGGCGCGAGGCTTCCTTTTTGGCATGGGGAGATCAAAGGGAGGGACAAACGGACAGGAGAAGCGTTTGGACGTATTTTTCGTTCTTTACAGGGCGCTTACGAGGAGGACAGATTACAGGAAGCGCTTGGCGAGTTAGGGCTTGACGAGACGGCGGCGTCTTTGGCGTCCGGCTATCTGGAGCGGCAGATTAAAGCGGCGGGCAGCCTGCCGGATCATGAGACGATCATTGTGGAACACTTTAAGGATACGGTGGGAAACAGCCAGATGATGGTGCACTCTGTCTTTGGCAGGCGGATCAATGCGCCCCTGTCCCTGCTTGCGGTGCAGACGGCAAGAGAAGAATTGCAGATGGAGATCGGCAGCGTTGACGAGGAGGACGGCTTTCTGCTCTATTCTTATGGCGATCAGAAACTGCCCGAAGGACTGCTTCAGAGAGTGGATGCGGATGCATGCCTGCGGAAACTGGAAATTTTACTGCCTGCCACGCCGCTTTTTAATATGGCGTTTCGCTACAACAGCGGCAGGGCGTTGATGATGGGTGTGCGGAAAAACGGCAGACAGCCCCTGTGGATGCAGAGATTAAAGAGCGCGGAAATGCTGGAACAGTTGGTCAGGGAGCAGGAGCACCCGCTGATTCGGGAGACAAGGCGGGAGTGTATGCAGGAGCTGTGGGACGCGGAAGGGGTGCAGGCGCTGCTCTATGATATTCGCAGCGGCGCGGTCAAGGTGCGGGAAATCTATACGGACATACCGTCCCCGATGTCGCTGCCTCTGCAGTGGAGTCAGGAAGCGGCGGTGATGTATGACTATGCGCCAACGCCGCGGGGAATCCACGGTGCGGTGGAGGAGGCTTTGGCGAAAGAAAAGCATCTGATCCGTCCGGGGGAACGTGAACTTTCAGAGGTGCAGGAGAGAAACCGCCTGCCCAAAGATGAGAAACAACTGCATGCACTTCTCATGACCGAAGGCGATCTGGCGGCGGGAGAACTGGATATTCCGGTGGAATGGCTGGACAGTCTGGCAAAGGAAGGCAGAGTGCTGTATCTGGAGCAGGGGTTGTGGATTGCCGCGGAGCAGGAGGCGGAGTATGATGCAGCGCTGGGCGGGACGGAAGTGGCAAAAGCGGCATTGCAGGATTGCTTGGGTTCTGGCAGCGGGCAGACGGAAGAAACTGCGGGACGGCAAACGGCGGAGCAGGAAGGCGGACAGATTTTAGATGCGCAGCTTCATATCGTCCGGCGGATGCTGCGTTACAGGGGTGCGGCGGATGCCAAACAGACAGCCGACCGATACGGTTGGTCTGCAGCGTTGGCGGAGGAAATTTTGGAAGAGCTGTGTCGGCAGCAGGCGGCGGTAAAACAGGATGGCAGATATTATCACGGAGAGTTATACAGACGCGCCAGAGTGCGGACGTTGAAGAACCGGCGGGAAGAGATACAGACCTGCCCGGCTGAAAATTATGCGGCTCTTATGCTGTCGAAACTGGAATCCGGCGCGCCGTCAGCGGAATGTCTGCAGGAGAAACTCAGACAGTATGCAGGAATGACGTTTCCCGCCGCCTTCTGGGAAAAGATTTTGCTGCCCGGTCATGTGAGAAATTATAAACCTTCCCTGCTGGATGCGTATCTGGCAGAGGGCGAGCTGTTCTGGCATATGGAGGAGAAGGACGGTCTGCGCTTTGATTTTCAGTCGGATGTTGACTGGGAGGCGGACAGACAGCAGGAGGATTTGACGGGGAAAGAACTGACTGAGGAAGAACGTGTTATTTACGAAGCGATCGTCAGGCGCGGCGCCTGTTTTATGCAGTCGCTCAATAACTTGCTGCCGGACAAGCTGCCCTATGATATTTTGCTGTCCCTGATGGAAAAGGGGCTTGTCTATGCGGACAGTTTTCTGCCGGTGCGGCAGTGGATTGACCGCGAAAAGACAAAAAAAGTGGCGGTAAGACAGCGTGTCAATCTGCGCGTAAAGGCATTGCAGACGGGAAGGTGGGATATCGTCAGACCTGTGCGGGAGAAGACCATCGAAGAGAAGCTGAACGCCTGTTTCCTCGTCAGTCCCATTCTCAGCAAAGAGACAACGGCGGCATGCGGGCTGTCATGGCAGGAGGCGCTTTCGGTGCTTCGCGTATGGGAATATACGGGACAGGCAAGGCGGGGGTATTTTGTGAAAGACCTTTCCGGCGCACAGTTTATTTTGGGAAAAGATTATGAGAGCGTGGTGCGCAGACTGCAAGAACCTCAGAAAAAACTGGTTTGGATCAACGCGGCGGATCCGGCGCAGTGCTGGGGAAAAGTATTGCCGCATAAGGAGGGGCGCAGCTTTATTAATGTACCGGGAACGGCGGTCGCCTGTTACGGCGGGCTGCCGGTTGCCGTGATGGAGCGGCAGGGAAAAGTTCTGCGGATATGGGAGGCGGAATTGCAGGAGGAATGCCTGCGGTTATTTGCGGAGAAATTCAGGCGGGGCAGTATTTTTTCGGATAGGAAGCGGATCGTGGTGAAAGAATACCCTGACACAGCGGCAGAAGCTCTGCACAAGGCGGGATTCAGGAAAGAGATGCAGGATTATGTGCTGTATTTGTAACAGGGAAGCTTTGTTTGCTACAATAAACAGGTTGTCTGTATTTGCCCTCCACCAGAAAAGAGACAGTTGAAATACCGCTCTCAAATTAGATTTTCACATTGAGTCCGCCGCTGCCCCGTGTTAAAATGGGAAAAAGAGAAATACTGGAAATGGAGCCGTGTCGTCGCGCATCGGACACGGAAATCCGAAAAGAAAGCGGGCGCGGGAAAAGAGGACGTCATGAATTATCAGGAGGCATACAAAAAACTGGAGAAATACGGGCAGCTTCATGTGCTGAAATACTATGAGGAGTTGGGAGAGGAAGAGAGGGAGGCGCTGCTTACCCAGATCGAGCAGACGGATTTTGACGTGCTGTCGCTGTGCGAAAAGAAGGAAACCTTAAATCCCAGAGGGAAGATTGAGCCGATTGTGGTCATGCAGCTTCCCGAGATTGCGGAGAAAAAGGAAGAATATACGAAGGCAGGTCTGGAGGCGATCCGGGCGGGCAAGGTAGGCGCGGTGCTGCTTGCAGGCGGCATGGGCACAAGACTTGGTTCCGACGCGCCCAAGGGCGTTTACAATATCGGACTGACAAAAGATGTCTTTATCTTCCAGCGTCTGATCGAGAATCTGATGGACGTGGTGGATCAGGCGGGAGCGTGGGTGCCCCTCTATGTGATGACTAGCGATAAGAATCATGATGCTACTGTCAGTTTTTTTGAGGAAAAGAAGTTTTTCGGTTACAACGCGGACTATGTGACCTTTTTCATGCAGGATATGGCGCCGGCATCCGATTATACGGGGAAGGTATATATGGAAGCAAAGAACAAAATGTCCACCTCCCCCAACGGCAACGGCGGCTGGTTTCTCTCCATGAAGAAATGGGGCGTGGCGGATAAGATGCATCAGGCGGGCGTGGAGTGGCTAAATGTGTTTGCCGTGGACAATGTGCTGCAGCGCATTGCCGACCCCTGTTTTGTGGGCGCGACGATCGCTACGAACAGCGCAGTGGGCGCGAAGGTGGTGGCGAAGAACGCGCCGGATGAGAAGGTGGGCGCGATGTGTCTGGAGGATGGCAGACCGTCCATCGTGGAATACTATGATATGACACCTGAGCTGATGGAGGCGAAGCTTGCTGATGGAACGCCGGCTTATCATTTCGGCGTGATCTTAAACTACCTGTTCCGGGTGAAGGATTTGGAGGAGATCGTGGCGCGGAAACTCCCGCTCCATATCGTGGAGAAGAAGATTTCTTATCTGGATGAAAAGGGAGAGCCGGTGAAGCCGGAAGAGCCAAACGGCTACAAGTTCGAGCAGCTTGTGCTCGATATGATCCACGAGCTGGATTCCTGCCTGCCTTACGAGGTGGTCAGAAATAAGGAGTTTGCGCCTATCAAGAATAAGACGGGGATTGACTCGGTGGAGAGCGCGAGGGAGCTTTGTAGGGAGAATGGGATTGAGTTGTAGGGTGTTAACAAAATGACAGGTTTAAATAACATTCCTATATTGAATATCCGGGAAAAACAGTGTAGACTGGAATCACCTTAAGAACAAAAAACACAGTTTCCGAAAAGAAAGGCAGGGTGCGGTTATGGCAATTTTGGTGACAGGCGGCGCGGGGTACATCGGTTCCCACACGGTAGTGGAATTACAGAACGCGGGCTATGATGTGGTGGTAGTGGACAATCTGGCGAACTCCAGCGAGAAGTCCCTTGACAGGGTGGAGAAGATAACGGGAAAGCCCGTGAAATTTTATAAGGCGGACATTCTGGACAGGGACGCTCTGGAGCAGGTATTCGCGAAGGAGCAGATCGACTCCTGCATCCATTTTGCGGGGCTTAAGGCGGTGGGAGAGTCCGTGCAGAAGCCTTGGGAATATTATGAGAACAATATCGCTGGCACATTGACGCTGGTAGATGTGATGAGAAAGCACAATGTGAAGAATATCATTTTCTCCTCATCGGCGACGGTTTACGGCGATCCGGCGATGATTCCGATCACGGAGGAGTGCCCGAAAGGACAGTGCACCAACCCTTACGGCTGGACGAAGTCCATGCTGGAGCAGATTCTCATGGATATCCAGAAAGCGGATCCCGAGTGGAACGTCATCTTGCTCCGTTATTTCAATCCCATCGGTGCGCACAAGAGCGGCACCATGGGCGAGAACCCCAACGGCATCCCCAACAACCTGATGCCTTACATCACGCAGGTTGCGGTGGGCAAGCTGAAAGAGCTGGGCGTTTTCGGAAACGACTACGACACGCCGGATGGCACGGGCGTGCGCGACTACATCCACGTAGTCGATTTGGCGGTAGGACATGTGAAGGCGCTGAAAAAGATTGAGGAGAAAGCGGGACTTTGCATTTACAATCTGGGAACAGGCGTGGGCTACAGCGTGCTCGACATTGTGAAGAATTTCGAGGAGGCGACCGGCGTTAAGATTCCTTATGTAATCAAGGAGAGACGCGCGGGCGATATCGCGACCTGCTACTCCAACGCAGATAAGGCGAAGAGAGAGCTTGGTTGGGAGGCGCAGTACGGCATCAAAGAGATGTGCGCGGATTCTTGGAGATGGCAGAGCAACAACCCGAACGGGTATGAGGATTAACCCCGGTACTTTCCGGGCGTCGTCCCGGTAAACTGTCGGAAGGCATAAGTAAAAGCGCTCTGGGAGCAATACCCGAGCGAGGCGGCAATTTCGGAACAGCCCAAATCGCTGTATCGCAGCAGATTTTGGGCTGTATCCATTTTTGCGGCGGTAACGTACTCTTTGATGGTCATTCCGGTTTCCTGCTTAAATAATTTGCAAAGATAGGAAACGTTTAAGTTTGTCAATTCTGCAAGCCCTTTCACGGACAAGTCCGCGCTTAAATCTTCATAAATATGATCAATACATTTCCGGATGTGAAAGGATGTCGTGTCTTCCTTTTTGATTTCACCGATTCGTTCTGCATAGTCCAGACACATATTTTGAAGCAAAACCTGCAGTTCGCCGCAGGCATCGGCTCTGTCAGCTTTCCGGCTGTAGATGTCGGCGATCATGTAAGATTCGTCGTGGCTGAGTCCTGCGTCTATTCCTGATTCAGCAAGAAATGTCGCGGTAATTACGAAGTGATATTTCCCATTTTTAAATTCATTTTCTGATAAGCTTCTCATTCCCGTAGACAAGGTTACCGCGCCGGATGCAATCAGCGTTTCCAATGTTTCAACGTCACCGCCGAGAATCACAGCTGTGACTGCTTCATCAAAGTAGCAGGGGGTTTTTTCATACCCATATGCTTTCTGTTGATATAATTGTCTGTTGAGTTCTTTTCTGATTTTCATGTGTAAGTTCCCTCTGATTGCGCATACGGTAGGCACGAGAAGTTTATCGTTTCTGGCTTTTGTGTATAGAATACCATAAATTTGACAAAAAGACGAAAATATTGATATAATTTCCGTTCTATTCATGCTAAAAGAAATCATTGCGGCGCAAGCGGGTGATTGACAAACGTATTACAGCGCGGTAAGGGAAGGAGATTTTCAGAATGCAGCAGACAGACTTTACCAAGGGTCCCATCACAAAAGCCCTCCTGTCTTTTTTCTTCTCCATGCTGTTTGCCAATATTCTGCAGCAGTTTTATTCTTTTGCGGACATGGTGATTATCGGAAAAGGGCTGGGTGATACAGTCGTGGCGGCGGTCGGGAATTTTACTACGTTTTCTTTTTTTATCACAGGTTTTATCATGGGCGTGACAAACGGTTTCTCTGTCGTCATATCGCAGACATACGGGGAGAAGGATTTTGCCGTTCTTCGCAGGGCGGCGGCTTTGTCCGTGAAGTTGTCGATTCTTTTCGCGCTGTTTCTCACAGGGGGCGGGCTGTGGTGCCTGCCACCTGTTTTGGGGTTGATGCAGACCGATCAGACGCTGGTAAAAGACTGCTTATCTTACGGCTATGTGATATTTGGCGGTCTGGTAATCATGGTATTCTACAATCTTCTTTCGGCTGTTTTAAGGGCGGTGGGGGACAGTAGAACGCCTTTGCTTGCAATCGCCGCCGCGTCCTTTGTCAATATTGGTCTGGATGTTCTTTTTCTCTTTGTGCTCGACACTGGTGTGGCAGGACCTGCATGGGCGACTGTTCTGGCACAGCTTGTTTCGGTGGCAATTTGCGGCGGCAGACTATATGGGATGGAAGAGTTTCGGTTGGGAAAATGTGATTTTGTTTCTGATTGGAAACTGGAACGGGAACTACTCAGAAACGGCGTGCCAATGGCGCTTATGAATGCCGTTACTTCCGTGGGCTGTATCTTTGTGCAGGGCTGTATCAACGGTTACGGCGTCGCCTATACGTCCGCTTATTCTGTCTGCAATAAATATCTGAATCTCTTTATGCTGCCGGGGATTACGCTCGGTTTTGCCGTATCCGTATTTTCCGGGCAGAATTTCGGCGCGGGGGAATTTGAAAGGATTCGCAGGGGAATGAAAAACGCCTGTCTTTTGGCGTTGTTTTGGTCGCTATTTCTCGGAATGATTTTATTTTTCTTTGCGAAGCCGCTGGCGGGGTTGATGCTTGCCGGACGGGAAGCGGTCGGATATACATCCCTTTTTTTGCGATTTCTTGCGGTGTTTCTCGTCCTGCTCAACCTCCTCTTTGTGTTCAGAAGCTGTGTGCAGGGGATGGGGAAACCTGCCGTTCCAATGTGCTCCGGGATTGTGGAGATGGCGGTTCGCATAGCCGTTATTTTCTTCGGGCTGCCGGTGTTTGGCTTTACGGCGGCAGTCTATGCGGAAGGGGCGGCGTGGGTGGGTGCGTTGCTGCTTAATTTGCTTTCCTGCCTGCATTTTCTTAGACACGTAGAAAATGAATAACTACTTGGCGGTTTCTCTCTATTTCATTTTTCCATGTTGACGTTCATGCTCCATGATTGCCTGACGAATCAAATATAAGACCTCTCCATTGATAGAACGCCCGTCAAATTCAGCCAGACTCTTTAATTTTTCGTGTGTTTCAGAGTCAATGCGTAGTCCTAAATGTTTATCTTTTTCCATATCATATCTCTTTTCGACTTGATTTAAGTACATTTTAAGTATACTTTGTGCTATAATGTTAAAAACGGACTTATTTTAAGTACATATTAATTGCATAAGGAGGAGAGGAGAAAAGTTTGTTTCCTTGTCTGCTTATATAATGGAAGAACATTATTATATTGGGAGGCAGACAAATATGGAGCGGTACGGATATATCCGGGTGTCAACGAAAGAGCAGAATCCGGAAAGACAATTTATGGCAATGAAGGAACAGCAAATTAAACAAAAAAATATTTTTTTAGACAAAGTGTCAGGGCAGGACTTTTCCAGACCTCAGTATATGAGGTTGTTAAAAAAGTTGAAAAAGGGAGACGTAATCATTATCAAAAGTATTGATCGGTTAGGAAGAAATTATGAGGAGATTCTGGAACAGTGGAGAAGGATTACAAAAGAAATCGGCGCGGACATTCAGGTGATCGATATGCCGCTTCTCAATACCAACTCTTTTCATGAAGATTTGACAGGTGTGTTCATTTCGGATCTGGTACTGCAAATATTGGCATATGTAGCAGAGACGGAGCGTGCGTTTATTAAGCAGCGTCAGGCAGAGGGAATCGCGGCAGCAAAACAAAAAGGAGTACAATTCGGATGTAAAAAAGCGGAATTACCGAAAGAGTTTGAAAAGTATTATCAAATGTGGAATGAAGGGAAAATATCATCACGTAAAGCAGCGGAAATCTTAAAAATGAAACATACAACTTTTTATCGCAGATGTGTGGAGCGAAAAGGAGTTGTGAAAGAAAATTGTTCCAAGTTGTAGACAATGTGAAACAAGCTTAAAAATCTTATTTCTAGTAATAAATCATTACAAATTCCCCCGAAAAAATATTATACATGATGCGTTTCAAAAAGTCTGCTTTGTGAAACGCCAATTCCCTTTTCGTTCTCAACGAGGATACGGAAGATGAAAAATTTATTTATCAGCAATCTGAATAAAAAGGATATAGACCATTTTACTTCCGATATGGGTCTTTTTTGCGAAGAAAGGCGGACAGGGCATTTAAGCAGCTAATGCATATTTTCATGCATATCAATATCATTCGGATAGAGAACAATGCGAACTTGAGCGATGAGGAATACTTTTCACGGCGGGAAGTAGAACCGGTTTCACGTTCTTTGTATCCATTATCAAAGAAAAAGAATGCCGTCAATATTGTTCTGGAAAGATATCCGGCGCTCAACAGGAATGAAAGCTATATCTTTGTTGGAAACCATACCGTTCCAGAAGATATCGAATTGATATTGAGTGTGATTGACCGCAACGCATATCTGGTGCTTGGTTCCGTGGAAACGATAAAGTACAACAGGGAAGCGTATCTGAGCTGGCTGAATGGGATGATTGTCTTTGATATATTGGACCAAAATGAGCGGAAGGCTTTGATGCCTAAAATGGAGCGCGTGCTGAAAACGAACAGTATTCTAATTTTTCCGGAAGGCTCCCATAACTATCATCCGAACAAGCTTATCAATCATTTGTTTGATGGTCCGGTCAATTTGGCGCTGCGGACAAATAAAAAGATTGTGCCGGTCACTCTGCTTAGAGATGAGGAAAACAGCGTTTATTATATTGATGTTGGGAATCCAATTGATATCAGTGCGCTTTCTTTACATATCAGAGAGTATTATCCGGGAGAGCCGGAGGGTGAAAAATATCGTGTGAAAGCCCTTAGCAGTTATTTGAGAGATAAAATGGCGACTGCATGTTATCACCAGATGGCAAGACATACAGAGATGAAAAAGCGAAGCCGTTATGGGGATATGGAGAAAGCGTATATTGACGGTTATGTAAAGGAAATATTTACAAAGCTGAAATGGCGGCATGATGTGTTTGATGCAGAATATATGACAAAGAAAAGCAAAGCTGATAGGGAATATGAGGAAGTGGTCAGGACGTTAAGCAGGCTGAGGCTAAAGAAAAGAGTGTTGTTGCAGACTAAGTTGTGCAATAGGGAATATATTTTGAAAGAACTGGATTTACAGAAAAAGGATGTGGCTTTTAATTTGCGAGAAAGGTTTTATACATAATGGAACTATTTATAAAACAAAATCCAGCTTTCTTTCTTGCAAGCAATGAGAGATTTATAAATTATATTAATGTATGTAAGTCCCTTCCGGGTATTTTAGAAAATTTGGATGAATTTAGAAGCAGAAATGCATTTGATTAAAAGCTGTTGGCTAAAGTACTGCAATCATGTAAAGCAACGACTGGCATCATATCGGAGGCTAGACTATCAGTATGAGCAGTCGGAGATACGAAAATAGTATATTGGTGGAGCAATGTGAGCAATAGGATTTTTAGCATAGGATCTAAATGCTTCATAAGGTAATTTCTGTTGAAATTGGGAGAGAATACGAAATGGGCGTTAATATTGGATTTGATGCAGACGGTGTGCTTTTTGACACAGAGTCCTTTCAATTGAGTGCAAAATCTATTTTGTATATGAAAAAAGTTTTCGGCTTAACTGTTGAAAAAATAGATGGATATGGCATTAAGGATATATTTGCTTGCAACTCTAAAATTGAAATGAAGTATTGGACGCATTTTGTGTTTCAATACTCCCTATTTTTCCGAGCAAGACCTTGGGTAAAAGAAGTCTTTGGCGAATTGAGAAAAGATGGAAATCACATTTACATAATAACCTCAAAAGTATGCTCTTTGGAAAATAATTATAGAGGCATTATAGTGAGGCTTTTATTTGAAATTAGTTTGAAAATAAACGGCATTCATGTTGATGGAATAGAATACTGCTCTCTATCCAATAGTGGTCAGAATAAATTGAATGCCTGTAAAAAACAAAATATACATATTATGGTGGAAGATAATAAGGAAAACATTGGCGTGCTTAGTGAGTACCTCCATGTCCTTTGCTTTGATTCATTAAATAATCAGGATTATTCCATGGAAAGTATTACTCGTGTGAAGGATTTCAATGAAGTATATATAAACGTGCAAAGATTGATTGGTTTGATTACATATTCCCCCAATGATTTTACAAAGTATACCTTGAAATCGAAGAGTGAAAAAATTCAGTTGGAAATATCTGAACGAAAAAAATATAATGAGTGGTTAAAAAGATGCTACCAGTTACTGCCTTTGGATAATAAACGACTTGACCGAACTGAAAGAAGGATGTATTTGGGGGCAAAAATATTCGCGCCATTATTCATAAAAAAATATCATCCTGTGATTAGCGGAATCGAAAATACGAAGGGGCATAATGGAATAATTTTCGTATGCAACCATTTGTGTGACAAGGATATGATACTTTTGTTTTCTGCCCTATATCCTAAAGGAATAGTATGGCATCCATTAATAAAAAAGGAAATTCTAGATAAAAGGGTCGGAATCATTTTTCGTTATGCTTATTCTGTATTTGTAGATAGAGAAAACGTGAACAGCAGACATATTGCTACGCAAGAGTTGGCGAAATTACTGGTGAACGGGTATAACATTCTGATTTTCCCAGAGGGAACTTACAATAAAACCCAAAAACCTATAAAGGATTTTGCAGGAGTGGGTCATGTATATTTATCTCAAATATTACAAAAGCCAATTATAAATTGCGCGTTAACAAAAGATTATAAAAATGGTCCTGTGCTAAAAATTGACAGACCATATGTAGTTTCTGAGGATATAAGTATTGAAGAAGCAGTAAAAGATTCCTTTGACCGCCTTTCAAAATTAGTTGATAAGATTCAATACTGAAGCTAGACTAACTATTAAAAGTCAAGTCTAAAAGTGAAAAGTTTTGAATGGATTGCCA
>ERZ779637.71-NODE-71-length-70578-cov-16.795258_pt1 | contig 70578 bp, 51 predicted proteins | sample MGYA00514196_ERZ779637 | MGnify/ENA primary metagenome ERZ779637 (study PRJEB29562, sample SAMEA4376700) | mouse gut metagenome | isolation source: Cecum | study: EMG produced TPA metagenomics assembly of the A DSS colitis mouse model was used to assess the...
GACTGCCGCGAGGGTCAAATACCCCGCTGCTCTGCAGCGCTGCAAGTTTGATACTCCGTTGCTTGCAGCGGGGTCTTTGATTGGCGACAGTATCACTTCCGGGGAAGGTCTGTACGGTGCCAGGGAGGATATGGATTGGCTTGCCATGTATATGGGAAACAGCAGGAATTATACGCACATGGTAGCTGATGCGCTGGATGCGGAATGCCGACTGCTCTCTCAGAGTGGCTGGGGCGTACTGTGCGGCTGGGATAATGATCTTAGGCACAACATTCCGTCTTGTTACGAGAAGATTTGCGGTCTGGCAAAGGGCGGGAGGAACGAAGCGCTGGGTGCGGCGAAGCCTTACGACTTTAATAGCTGGATACCGGATGCGGTCATCGTGAATCTGGGAACGAATGATGCAGGTGCTTTTGACCAGCCGGCATGGATAGATCCGGTGACGGGAGAACCTTTGCAATGCGAAGGGGCACTGACGGGAACTGTCCTTCGGAGTCGGTGGAGCGTTTCCGACAGGCGGTGATCGATTTCCTTAGTATGATCCGTCGGAATAATCCTGCCTCCCATATCCTCTGGGTGTACGGTATGCTGGGGGACGAGCTGGCGCCGGTGATCAGGGAAGCTATGGACAGATATGAAGAGGCGACGGGAGACAGGAATACGGCCTTTCTGTTGCTGCCGGATACTACGGAGGAGACTTATGGATCAAGGCAGCATCCGGGGGAGAAGGCACACGTGAAGGCGGCGGAGGTGATCGAGGCCCATTTGAAGAAGATAATAAGAGGGTAGGATGCAGAATCTGAAATTCTGCTCGTGGCCTTCGCAAAAGAACTGCTTTGGCATGGAGGTAATAATGAAAAAGAAGATAGTAGTAGTATGGATGAGTGCAGTATTGTGTGCGCTCATGTTGGTCGGGTGCGGAACAGGCAAGAATGAGGATCTCGTGGAGGAGATCGAAACAGTCAATGAAGAAAATAAATTGTCTGCAGCAGACGATACAGCTGGGAACACAGAGACAGAGACCGATACGGAACGGAGGGAGCCATCTGCGTCCGAGAGTGACAAGGAGGAGAATGCCGGTGCCAGCCAGGAAACGCAGGGGGCGCCGGGCGGGACGATCAGGATAGGCTCTTTGAAAGGGCCCACATCTATGGGACTGGTCTACCTGATGGAGCAGGCCAGGCGGGGTGGAACGGTAAACAGTTACGAATTTATCATGACGGCTGCGGCGGATGAATTGCTGCCGGCTATGCTTTCCGGGGAGTTGGATATTGCCCTGATACCGGCCAATCTGGCCAGTGTGCTGTATAACAGGGCAGAGGGCGACGTGTCGGTGATCGATATCAACACATTGGGAGTGCTTTATGCGGTATCAGGCGACGAGACGATCGAGGAGATCAAGGATCTGAAGGGCAAGACCGTCTATATGACGGGCAAGGGAACCACGCCGGATTATGTGATGCAGTACCTGTTAAAGGAAAACGGCCTTGCGGCGGCAGACCTGACATTGGAATACAAATCGGAGGCCACGGAAGTGGCGGCGATGCTGACAGAAGTACCGGAGGCGGTGGGTGTGCTGCCGCAACCGTTCGTGACGGCAGCATGCGCACAGAATGAGAAGTTGTCGGTAGTGCTTGACTTGACAAAGCAGTGGGCCGCAGTGCAGGGAGAAGGGGGCAGCAGTCTTGTGACCGGTGTGACTGTGGTGCGTAATGGTTTTTTGACAGAGGAGCCGGAAGCGGTGGATACATTCCTGGAGGAACATGCGGCCAGTGCGGCTTATGCCAACGAACATGTGGAGGAGACGGCACAGCTGGTGGCGGAAGCGGGCATCATCGACAAGGCGGCGGTGGCGGCTAAAGCTCTGCCGGAGTGCAATATCACGTATATCGACGGAGAAGATATGAAGACGGCGCTTTCCGGTTACCTGGAGGTATTGTGGGAGCAGGATCCTGCGGCGGTGGGTGGTGGTCTGCCGGGCGACGGATTCTACTATGTGAAATAAGTATAATAGTAAACGTGACGGTTCTTAGGAGAAACATGAAATGCGGAGCAATCCGTAGGCATCAGGGGGCAAAAAACCTTTTGACCCCGGCATCCTGACATTGATTTATGGTTTCACGAAGAGCGAAAACAGGAGCGATAGATGAAAGGAACACATAAGCGGGGACGTAAAACGATTATTCTGTTATTTTGGATGGGCATCTGGCAGGTGGCAGCAGTGCTGGCGGACAATCCGATTTTGTTGACCGGACCGGTCCGGGTTCTGAGCGCTTTTGTGGAGAATCTGCTGCGTCCTGATTTCTTTCCTGTTGTGTTTCATTCGCTGGCGGGAATCGGGCTGGGATTTTTCCTGGCCCTTTTTGCAGGAGTGCTGTTGGGAGCCGTGGCTTTTAGCATGGTCTGGGTGGAGGAGATACTGGCGCCGGTGATGACAGTGCTCAAGTCTGTTCCGGTGGCCTCTTTTGTGGTGCTTCTGCTGATCTGGTTCGGGGCCGGACGGCTGTCTCTTATGATCAGCTTTCTGATCGTATTTCCGAATGTGTATGTGAATACGATCGCCGGCCTGAAAAGTGCGGACAGGAAACTGTTGGAGATGGCCTGGGTGTTTGGCATGAGTCGGGGAAGAAAGCTTTTCTATCTCTACAGACCGGCCTTGTTGCCGTATTTGGAAGGCTGCCTGCGGGTTTCCTTAGGTATGAGTTGGAAGTCCGGTGTGGCGGCGGAGATCATCGGCCTGGCGGAGTCGTCATTAGGAGAGCGGCTTTACATGGCAAAGATCTATCTCGATACGGCAGGGCTGTTTGCCTGGACGATAACGACTGTACTGGTCAGTTTCCTCTTTGAGAAGGCGGTGCTCCGTATCTTCCGGCGGTTTGCGCAGTGGCGGCCGTATCCGGGCTTCGGACTGTACGAAGGGTTTCCCGCCGGAATAGGCCCTAAGCGGGATAGAGAGGCAGGGGATAAGATTCGGATGTGTCACATTGACAAAACTTACAACGGACAGTCGGTGCTGCGGGACTTGAATCTGACGATGGAGGCAGGAGGACGATACTTGCTGACAGCTCCGTCCGGCGCCGGTAAGACGACTCTGCTTAAGATATTGACCGGTTTGGAACAGGGAGACCGGGGCGAGATTGTGGGGATGCCGGACCGTATCGGGATGGTCTTTCAGGAGGATCGGCTGTGCGAAGAGTACGACGCGGTGTGTAATATCCTGTTGGGTATGAAGACAGGTGGGGGAAAGGGAAGAAAGAAGCAGCTGGCGGACTATGTCAGGGCGCAGGCTTCAGCGATCCTTCCGGCGGATTGCTTGACCAAACCGGTCAGACAGCTGAGCGGCGGGATGCGCAGGAGGGTGGCACTATTGCGGGCACTGCTTTCGGGGGCGGATGTGCTGATTCTGGATGAACCGTTTACGGGTCTGGATGAAGAGAACCGCATGCGCAGTGCACAGTATCTTATGGAAAACCTGCAGGGCAGGACGCTCCTCATGTCCACCCACCGGGAGGAAGATGCGCAGCTGCTGCAGGCAACGAGGGTGACGCTTTAAACTGCGCTAGAAGCGCTGCAGAAGTGCCGGCTCGAATTTACCGATATGGGCTTCCAGCGTGCTGCGGTCAGCAAGAACAGGAGCAGCCCCCTGTCTGGAGACACAGAAGCCGGCGGCGTAAGTGGCGATGCGGATGGAATGTTCCAGAGAATAGCCTTCCGTCAGATAGGCGGCGAATGCGGAGATGAAGGCATCGGCACCGCCGGTGGTGTCTACGGCCACGAAATCTGCGGCGGGAAAATATCTGGCGGTTTCCCGGGTCTTCAGATAGCAGCCGTCTTCATCGAGTGTGATGATCACGATCTTAATGCCTTTGCCTAAGAAATATGCTGCCTGTTCTTCTACGGAAGCACCGGCGGGGCACAGCGAGACCGCCTCCTTGCGGTTGGGGATCAGGATGTCGGTCAGCGCGTAGAGCTGATCGGGGATCGTTCCCAGAACGGCGGGTTTCAGGATATTTTTAGCGCCATACATCCTGCTTGTTTTGGCGGCTTCCAGCAGTGCTTCTACAGAGAGCTCGGAGGAGAGCAGGCAAAGGCCGGCATTCTTGAACAGATGCTGCCTCTGGCGGATCATTTCCGCAGAGAGACTGGAATTTGCGCCGGGCAGGACGGTGATCGTGCTCTCACCGTTACTGTCGATGTAGATGTAGGCTTTTCCGGCCGGAGCATAGAGATCTCTGTGGATGCCGTCGCTGGGTACACCGACATGATTCAGGGTATCCATGATAAAGGAAGAGTCGATGTCATTGCCGATCTCGCCGATCAATGTGACTTCGCAGTTGAGTTTCGCGATGCCGACAGCCTGATTGGCACCTTTACCGCCTACCGTTCTGGTGGCGTTCAGGATTTTTGTAGTCTTTCCTGCCTGTGGAAGAAAATCTACATGAAAGGTCATATCGGAATTGATACTCCCAACGACAATGAGCTTCTTGGAACACAATGAGGAAGGGATGCGGATACTGTCCTCGCTGTCAAAGCAAAAGTCTGAGGCGAAGGGCTCGTGGGAATCCTCAGGATCCAGCTTCTCACACTTCCGGATCAATTGCCTGCAGATATAACTTCCAAATTCCTGCCAGGGGATCGTAATGCCTGAGATATGGGGAAAAGAGAGGGCGTTTTGTCCGTCCTCTTTCAAACTTACAAGGGAAAGATCGGCTGGCACGCAGTAATGCAGTTTACATAACTGTTCATATAAAAACAGAGAAGATGAAAAACGTGAGCTGACGATCCCGGTAATGTCAAGCTCGGTGAGCTTCTGCAGGAACTTTGAACTTTCTGTAAGAGCATCATCGTATAAGAGAGCATTCTCGTGAAAGGGCAGTCCGTTATCATACAGGCATTTCCGAAAACCGGTTACAACCTGTTCGGAACGTGGATCTTCTCTTTCCAGAAGACAGAGCATTCGCGTATGCTTATGATCGATCATTTTCTGTGTCAATCGGCGTCCCATTTCCTGGAAATCAATCGTATAGGAAGGAAAATCTTTCCCGGCGTTCAGGTAACAGACGGGAATTTTCTGCCGCGTGAGTTGCTGGACATATGCCGTACTGTCCCGACTGACGGGTTCCCAGATCACGCCGTCGGCCCGTTTCTGGCAGATTGTGGTGATATGTTTCAGTTCCGTTTGCAGGTCGGCTTGGCTGTCAAACAAGAGCACGTTGTATCCGTGCTCCTGAGCAGTTTCAAGAATCCCGTTGAGCAGCAGAGGGGAGAAATCAGAACTGCGAAGAAGCACTGCCAGAAGGAAAGATTTAGCGTTGGAAAGATTCTTGACAGTACCGTAGGGTGTATAATTGTATTCTTTCACGATCTTCAGAACACGGCTTCTGGTTTCCGGATGGATGTTCTGGTCTTTGTTATTTACGATCTTTGAGACGGTCGAGATGGAAACACCGGCCAGCTGTGCGATTTCTTTGATTGTCATAAGCTGAGGACTCCTATCAGGCTGCTGTATTCTTAGTGTTGCCTTTGCCCCTTAGTATGAAGGGAAAACACGTAAATGTCAATTCGTAAAGGTGAGAAATTGTGCACTTTGCATAGGAAAATACTTTTTGAAATGGTTTAACTGGTCAAAACGTGATTATTAGTTGACAATGAAAAATGAGAATGCTATCATAAATACATAAAGAAATACTTTTACGAAAGCATTTTCCTAAAGAAATAGAATGAATGGAATGCGTGGAGGTAATGATTTGAAGCGAAGAGTTCTGAATATTGGCAGTCTCAATATGGATATGGTGATCGGAATGCAGTACATGCCTCTCGAGGGGGAGACGGTTCTCGGGGACAGCCTTACTTATATTCCCGGAGGTAAGGGCGCGAACCAGGCCAGTGCCGCAGCTAAGCTGGGCGGTGATGTTGTGATGTTGGGGTGTGTGGGAGAAGACAGCATGGGGGAAGCGTTGCTTGGCAGTCTGCAGGAATGCGGAGCGGATATATCCCATATCCGTACCGTACAGGAGGCGCCCACCGGGACAGCGGTGATCTATGTGAATGCCAGAGGAGACAACAGTATCGTTGTTGTGGGTGGAGCAAACAACTTCTGCAGCGTCGCTTATTTGCAGGAACATGATCTTCTGTTTCAGCAGGCGGAGTATATCATGCTGCAGATGGAGATTCCGTATGATGCGGTGTTCTATGCCATCAGACGGGCCAGTGAACTTAAGAAGACGGTGATCTTGAATCCGGCCCCGGCCCCTGACACTCTGCCGGAGGAGATCTGGGAGAAGGTTGATTATATCACCCCTAACGAGACGGAACTTCTCAGGCTCTCCGGGCAGAAGGAGATGTCTATGGAGGCGATCCACGCAGGGGCGGACCGATTGTTAGCCAGAGGGGTAGGACATGTTCTGGTGACGCTGGGAGATAAGGGTGTCTTCTATAAAGACAGGCGGGAAGAATGGTTCTGCCCGACAAGGACGGTCACGGCAGTGGACACAACGGCGGCAGGCGATTGTTTTAACGGCGCGTTTGTGACGGCGCTCGCGGAAGGGCATCCGATCAGGCAGGCGGCGGAGTTCGCCAATATAGCGGCATCCATCGCGGTAACGCGCAAAGGCGCACAGAAATCCATTCCGCTGCGCAGCGAAGTGGATGCATTGATCAGTCTCTGATTTTGCTTCGCAAAAATCGCCCTTCACTTCTGGATCATTAGTAACAGTTCAGCCCTCATCATTCATAAAAGCGTCTGCTGCGCATCCGACGCCGCTTCGCGGCTCGTCTTTTATTTCATTTGAGGGCGCTCTGCACATGAAATAATTCGCAGTCAGTGTTTTGTGTGCAAGCACCCACACACAGCCTGCAAATTATTTCATGGCTGAACTGTTACGATCATTAAATAATTATAGAAAAAACTAGCTGGTATTTTTTGAAAGTTTGTGCTATAATGCTTAGATGACTGTGACTAGGAGCAAAAAGGGCTTCCGCATGTCGCAGAGGCATTTGAAGGAGGAACCCATATAATGAGCTTACAGGTAGAAAAATTAGAAAAGAACATGGCAAAGCTTACGGTGGAAGTAAGCGCAGAAGATTTTGAGAAAGCAATCGAGAAAGTTTATCAGAAACAGAAGAAGCAGATCAGCATTCCGGGTTTTAGAAAAGGAAAAGTACCGCGTGTGATGGTGGAGAAGATGTACGGCAAGGAAGTCTTCTATGAGGATGCAGCCAATGATCTGATTCCGGATGCTTATGACAATGCATTGGACGAGTGCGAGGAGGATATCGTATCTTCCCCGAAGATCGAGGTAACACAGATCGAAGCAGGCAAGCCTTTTGTCTTTACGGCGACGGTTGCGCTGAAGCCGGAAGTTAAGCTGGGCGAATACAAGGGTATTAAGATCGAGAAGATCGAGAGAGAAGTTACGGAAGAAGAAATACTTGCCGAGGTCAACAGAGAGCGCAATAAGAATGCGAGAAATATCACGATAGAAGACAGACCGGTCAAAGACGGTGATATGACGGTGATCGATTTTGAAGGCTTCGTAGACGGAGAGGCTTTTGAAGGCGGTAAGGGTGAGAATTATCCGCTGACCATTGGATCCGGTGCGTTTATTCCTGGATTTGAGGAGCAGCTTGTGGGCGCTGAGATCGGGAAGGAAGTGGAAGTGAAGGTTACTTTCCCGGAGGATTATCAGGCTGAAGAACTGCAGGGTAAAGAAGCAGTGTTCAAGTGCACGGTGCATGCGATCAAGGAGAAAGAGCTTCCGGAGCTGGATGATGAATTTGCGAGTGAAGTATCCGAATTTGATACACTGGAGGAGTATAAGGAAGACGTTAAGAAGAACTTGACTGAGAAGAAGGTGAAAGACGCTGAGACCGCCAGGGAGAATGCGGCTGTTGAGGCGGCAGTGAAAGCAAGCGAGATAGAGATTCCGGAGGCAATGCTTGAGACGCAGCAGAGACAGATGGTGGACGAGTTTTCACAGCGGATCACCATGCAGGGTATGAGCATGGAGCAGTATATGCAGTTTACCGGAGCAACTTATGAGAAGCTGATCGAACAGGTGAAACCTCAGGCAGAGGAGCGGATCAGAGCCAGATTGGTACTGGAGGCGATCGCCAAGTCTGAGAATATCGTAGCTACCGAAGAGGATTATGAGAAAGAGATGAAGACCATGGCTGAAGTTTACCAGCTGGAGATCGATAAGGTGAAGGAGCTTATGGGCGAGAGAGAGAAGAAGAATATCATGCTGGATCTGGCTGTCAGGAAGGCGGCTGATTTTGTAGCGGAGAATGCGATAGAAGAGTAGAATCAGTGGGAAAGTGGAGGGATTAACATGGCTTTAATACCTTACGTCATTGAGCAGACTTCCAGAGGAGAGCGCTCTTATGACATTTATTCGAGATTACTGAAGGAGAGGATCATCTTTCTGGGTGAGGAAGTGAACGACGCATCGGCGAGTGTGATCGTGGCACAGTTGCTCTTCCTGGAGTCGGAGGATCCGGAGAAAGACATTCATTTGTATATTAACAGCCCGGGTGGTGTGATCACGGCCGGAATGGCTATCTATGACACAATGAATTTCATTAAGTGTGATGTGAGTACCGTATGTATCGGTATGGCAGCCAGCATGGGTGCATTCCTTCTGGCAGGCGGCACGAAAGGTAAGAGAATGGCGCTGCCCAATGCGGAGATCATGATCCATCAGCCGGCCGGCGGTGCACAGGGACAGGCTACGGAGATTGAGATCACAGCGAAGCATATTCTTGCAACGAAAGAGAAGATGGCAAGGATCATGGCGGAGAATACGGGACAGGATTTCGAGGTGATCATGGCTGATACGGAGAGAGATAATTGGAAAACTGCAGAGGAAGCGCTCTCCTATGGCTTGATCGACCGTATCATCACCAATCATGCCAGTGCTGTATAGTGTGAGAAGTACTTCTAATCACTCGCAGCAAAGGCTGCATCGCAAAATCAGCAAAGCTGACTTAGAAGTACTAGAAGTTGCCTTGCAACTTCATCTCACACAAGAGAATGCCCAGAAAACGGGCATTCTCCCAGACAAACTTGTTTGTCTTTGAATTTTGAGATTCCGCAGAGCGGAATCATGGAGGCTAGCGTGAAAACGGCCAAGACAGGGTAAGCAGTCTTCATTCGCATGGGTCAAAGGAGTAGCGGCTGTGAGGCCTTATGGCTTTATGGCCGCTAAATAATGAAGAGAAAGGCATGGAGCATTAAAATGGCAGGAAAGAATTCTGAAGACAGAGTGAGGTGTTCTTTTTGCAATAAGACACAAGGACAGGTGAAGAAACTTATAGCAGGTCCTGCGGGTGTTTATATTTGTGATGAGTGCGTGGAGATCTGTGCGGACATCATCGAGGAAGAGTACGAGGAAGAGCCGGAAGCAGAGGAGATGGAGATCAATCTCTTGAAACCGGTGGAGATCAAACATTTTCTGGATGAGTATGTGATCGGACAGGAAGACGCCAAGAAAGTGCTGGCGGTTTCCGTCTACAATCATTACAAAAGAGTATTGGCACCACAAGAGGACGACGGTGTGGAGCTGCAGAAGAGCAATATCATCATAGTGGGTCCGACCGGCTGCGGTAAGACATATTTGGCGCAGACACTGGCGAAGATCATCAATGTGCCGTTTGCAATCGCGGATGCTACGACCCTGACAGAGGCAGGCTATGTCGGAGAAGATGTAGAGAATATCCTGCTTAAACTGATTCAGGCGGCCGATTACGACATCGACAGGGCACAGTATGGCATTATCTATATCGATGAGATTGATAAGATCACGAAGAAGAGTGAGAATGTATCTATTACCAGAGACGTTTCCGGCGAAGGTGTTCAGCAGGCGCTTCTGAAGATCATAGAGGGAACGGTGGCGAGTGTCCCTCCTCAGGGCGGCAGGAAGCACCCTCATCAGGAGTTGCTGCAGATCGATACTTCCAATATTCTGTTCCTTTGCGGTGGCGCGTTTGACGGTTTGGAGAAGATCGTGGAGGAGCGCCTGGATCGCAATTCCATCGGATTCAATGCGCAGGTCGTAGAAAAGAGTAGTAAGGATATCGGTGCGGTATTGAAGGAAGTATCTTCACAGGATCTGATGAAGTTTGGACTGATTCCGGAGTTTATCGGTCGTGTGCCGATCACGGTCACATTGGACGGCTTGGATCAGGAGGCACTTGTCCGTATTCTGAAAGAACCCAAGAATGCACTGATCAAGCAGTATAAGAAATTGTTTGAGTTTGATGAAGTCAAATTGGGTGTGGAAGATGAGGCAGTGCAGGAAATAGCGCGGCTGGCATATGAACGTAAGACAGGTGCCAGAGGTCTTCGCTCCATCATGGAAGATGTTTTGATGGACATTATGTATGAGATTCCGTCGGACGATAATATTGCGGAGTGTATTTTGACTAAAGATGTTGTGGATGGCAAAGGTAAACCGAGCATTGTTTATCGCAACAGGCTGATGCGTGCTGAATAAATAAGATAAGAACAGCCAATCATGATAAATAAAGAAAACGTCGCCCGAAAACAGGCGGCGTTTGTTGCCATTACAGAGAAATGATATGCTATGGGAGATAGATTGTTCTGAAATATTGGAAATGTTACGAAGAGAGGGAATGATTTATGAGCAGAGATACAGAAAACGGCAGAGAAAACGAAGCTGTTGATATGGGAGTACTGTCCTGTCTGCATTATAGAGAAATGGAAACAGGGACAAAGATCCTTCCTACCGTGATGCTCCGTGGGCTGTCAATCCTGCCGGGGATGGTCATTCATTTTGACTTAAGTACGGATAAGTCGATCGAAGCGGTGGAGCAGGCGATGTTGGCGGATCAGAGGATCTTTGTCGTGACGCAGAAGAATGTGGAGGCGGAAGAGCCGGGGCTCGAAGATGTCTATGAGACCGGTACGATCGCTGTGATCAGGCAGGTGACGAAGCTGCCGGGACATGTTCTGCGGGTATTGGTGGAAGGAACGTTAAGAGGTAGAATATGTCGGCTTGTACAGGAAAAAGATCATATTATGGCGGAAGTGTCGTATGAAAATGACGATATGACAGAGCTGACGGAAGAAGAACAGGAAGCAATGACCAGAATGGTCAAGGAATCTTTTGCAGCATATTATACCTGCTTTCCCAAAGTAGGTAAGGCTGTGGCGGACCAGATCGAGGAGGAGATGCAGCTGGGACGGCTGTTAGACTGTATCACCATCAACATGCCGTTGACGCTGGCGGATAAGCAGGCAATCCTCGGGGCGGTATCCGTGAAGGAGCGGTTTGAAATCCTGACGGGGCTTCTGGCACGGGAAGTGGACGTGGTCCGGATCAAGAATGAACTGGCGAAGGATATCAGGGAGCGAATCGATAAGAATCAGAGAGATTATATCCTGCGGGAGCAGTTATATTATATTAAAGAGGAGTTGGGGGAAAACACTGCGGATTCCGATGTGAAGCAGTTTGAGGCGGCAGTGGAGAAGCTTAAGGCGAAGAAGGAAGTCAAGGAGAAGATCTGCAGGGAGATTGGCCGGTACAAGAATGTGCTCGGCAGTAATTCGGAGGCGGCGGTGGAGCGGGCTTATATCGAAACACTGTTGGAACTGCCCTGGGATAAGGCTTCCCGGGACAACAACGATCTGGCCAGGGCAGAGAAGATCCTTAATGATGACCACTATGGACTTACGAAGGTTAAGGAGAGGATTCTCGAATATCTGGCGGTGCGTGTGTTGACCGGTAAGGGCAGAAGCCCGATCATCTGTCTGGTGGGACCTCCGGGCACCGGTAAGACTTCCATTGCCCGCAGTGTGGCGGCATCACTGAATAAGAAGTATGTGCGCATCTGTCTGGGTGGCATTCGGGATGAGGCCGAGATCAGAGGACATCGCAAGACTTATGTGGGTGCTATGCCGGGCAGGATTGTCAATGCGGTCAGGCAGGCAGGAGTGAAGAATCCGTTGCTGCTTCTGGACGAGATCGATAAGGTGAGCAGTGACTATAAGGGTGATCCCAGTTCGGCGCTGTTGGAAGTGTTGGACGGAGAACAGAACGAGGCATTCCGTGATCATTATGTGGAAATTCCCATTGATCTGTCAGAGGTACTGTTTATCGCTACGGCGAACGGCACGGACAACATTCCGAAGCCGCTTTTGGATCGTATGGAGTTGATTGAGATCAATAGCTACACGGCCAATGAGAAATTTCATATCGCCAGGGAACATCTGGTACAGAAGGAAATGGATAAGAACGGAATCCGGGAGGAAGAGATAGGTTTTACCGACGAAGCGCTTTATGCCATCATCAGCCGCTATACGAGAGAAGCAGGAGTGCGCGGCTTGGAGAGGCAGATAGGGGCTGTATGTCGGAAGGAGGCGCGGCATATTCTGGAGAGACGACAGGAGACGGCGGCTAAGAAGAAAAAGAATGCAGGAGAGGAAAAAGCACAATTGACTGATAAGGTCGTGATCACTGCGGATAATCTGGAACAGTATCTGGGCAAGCCCCGGTATCAGCAGGATAAGATCGCGCAAAAAGATGAGGTCGGTATCGTGCGCGGCCTGGCCTGGACCAGTGTGGGCGGCGACACCCTGCAGATCGAGGTAAACATGATGCCCGGAGAAGGGAAGATCGACCTGACTGGTCAGATGGGTGACGTGATGCAGGAATCCGCGCGGATAGCCATGAGTTATGTACGCTCTGTCAGTGAACAGTATCAGATCGAGGAAAAGCTGTTCCGGAAGAGGGATTTTCATCTTCATATTCCGGAAGGAGCCGTTCCTAAGGACGGACCGTCAGCAGGCATTACTATGGCGACGGCGATTCTTTCTGCCGCGACGGGTAGGCCGGTGCGGGCGGACGTTGCGATGACCGGTGAAGTCACTCTCCGCGGAAGGGTATTGCCCATTGGCGGTTTGAAGGAGAAGATACTGGCGGCGAAGACGGCGGGGGTACATAGGGTGCTCGTTCCGAAGGATAATGAGAAAGATATCGCGGAACTGGACCGGGAGATCACAGACGGTTTAGAGATTTGCATGGTAGAGTGTATGGAAGAGGTTGCAGACTATGCGTTTGTTTGCGTATAGCGTGAGTATGCTTTCACCCGATCCGGCTGTGTAAACAGTGTAAGGCCTGTGTATATGCAGGGAAAGGATGAATAAATGATAATCAAAAATGTAAACTTGGAGACGGTATGCGGGATCACGAGTACGCTGCCGGAGAATGTGCTGCCGGAGGTGGCTTTTGCGGGAAAGAGCAATGTGGGAAAATCGTCGTTGATCAACGGGCTGATGAACCGCAAGTCTTTGGCGCGTACCAGCTCTCAGCCAGGCAAGACGCAGACGATCAATTATTATAATGTGAATGGCCAGATGTATTTCGTGGATCTGCCCGGGTACGGGTATGCCACCGCCAATGAGAAAGTGAAGGCGCAGTGGGGCAAATTGATCGAGGATTATCTGTATCAGTCAAAGAAGATCCGCGCGGTTTTTTTGCTGATCGATATCAGACATGCGCCTTCCGAGAATGACAGGATCATGTACGACTGGATCCTGGACAGAGGATATAAGCCGATCATTATTGCCACGAAGTTGGATAAGATCAAGAGAAGCCAGGTGCAAAAGCAGGTGAAGTTGATCTGCGATACGCTGGCAGTGGTGGAGGGCACTACCGTCATTCCTTATTCTTCTCTGTCGAAACAGGGGCGGGACGAGATCTATGAGCTTCTGGACAGGATGCTGGAGGATGAGTAAGAAACCGGTGCGATCAATTGAGGGGCGGCTTGGTTAGAAATGGAGGAATTTGGATGAGACAATCGATCAAGACATACCTGAAAGTCATATTGAATCTGCTGACGGCACTGATCATACTGCTTTTGTGTATTTTTCTGCTGCCGCGGTGCATCATCTTCTTTATGCCGTTTATCATCGGGTGGTTCATATCACTGATCGCTTCACCGGTGGTGCGCTTTTTCGAGGAACGGCTGAAGATACGGCGCAAGGGTGCGTCGGTGATCGTGATCGTGGCCGTGCTTGCGGTGGTGATCCTCCTGTTCTATGCGGTTGGCGCAAAACTGGTGAAGGAAGGTATTAATTTCGTCAACGAACTTCCCATGCTGTGGGACAGTGTTATGGCGGAATTTAATGAGGTTGGAGACAATCTGGAAGGGCTATTCAATAAGCTGCCCTTGGAAACACAGCAGACACTGGATAATCTCGGTTCGGAGATGGGTACTTATTTCGGAGGGATCATTGAGAGTATCGGTTCACCGACTTTTGAGGCGGTGGGGAATGTGGCCAAACAGCTGCCGGATATCTTCCTGGGTGTCATCATGTGTATTCTTTCGGCGTATTTCTTTGTGGCGGACAAGGGATATATGGCGAATATCATGAAAAAGTATGTGCCGGGAGCGGTGCTTTACCGGTTTGACCTGATACGCAGAAGTTTCCGGAATGCGGTGGGCGGTTATTTCAAGGCACAGTTTAAGATTGAATGCTGGATCTATGTAATGCTGGTGATCGGTCTCTTTATCTTGAAGGTGCGGTATGTGCCGCTGGTGGCGTTGGGGATCGCATTCCTGGATTTCCTGCCGGTGTTCGGTACGGGTACGGTGATGCTTCCCTGGGCGGTGATCGAGATCTTGAGCAGGGATTATAAGATGGCGGTGGGATTGATCATCATCTGGCTGTCGGGACAGCTTGTACGGCAGGTGATCCAGCCGAAGATCGTGGGAGATTCCATTGGGGTAGACGCTATTCCAACCTTATTCTTACTGTTTGTGGGATATAAGGCAGCCGGAGTGATGGGGATGATCATTGCAGTGCCGATCGGTATCATCGTGATCAATCTCTATGAGGACGGTGCTTTTGACACCACGAGACAAAGCCTGAAGATCCTTGCGGCAGGATTTAACAAATTCAGAAGAATCCGGCCAGAGGATATCGCTATCGTGGAGGAATATGAGCGCGAAGTGGAGCGCAGCTACCAGTCTAAGCTAAGGAGCGCCGAAGAGGAAGAGCGTGAACTGGAGGAGGCGGCTAAGATCAAGATCGAGGAGCCGCTTATCATTAAGAAGATCATATCGAAGAAGAGCGATAAGAAGTAGAGAGTGGCCGGAAGGGGCGTAAACTTAAGGAAAAGAAAGAAGGATGAAGATTGAAAATTAAAATTTTCAATCGCGAGATTTGTGTCTGCGCGTTGCTTGCCACAAACTCGTTTATGCGCAAAAAGCAGCGCAGAAATGGAGAAAACTATGATGCAGGTGACGGTATATAGTTGCAGGGATTTTGACGAGAAGGATCTGTTTCTGGAATATGCGAAAGAACTGGGCATAGAAGTGGTGCTGTGTGCGGATGCACCGGATCACGATAATGTTTCTCTGAGTAAGGGAAGCCGTTGTGTGGATGTGCTCACCACGAAGATCGATGCGCAGTTGATGCGGGCGTTTCGTGAGCAGGGGGTGGAATTTATCACTACCAGAACGATCGGTTATGATCATATAGATCTGGCGGCGGCGAAAGAATGCGGTATCCGGGTTGGCAATGCGCCTTACGGCCCGCATGGGGTAGCTGACTATACGGTGATGCTGATATTGATGTCTATCCGTAAGATGGGGGCGATCCTGGGACGGACTGCTCTGCAGGACTATACGCTGGCCGGCTTAAACGGCAGGGAGTTGAAGGATTTGACCGTAGGAGTCATCGGAACGGGGCGTATCGGCGCAACGGTAGTACGCAGTCTGTCCGGGTTCGGCTGCCGCATCCTGGCCTATGATCTATATGAAAAAGAAGAAGTCAGGCAGTACGCATCCTACGTGCCGCTTGCCCGGATCTGGAAGGAAGCTGATGTGATCACGCTGCACACGCCGCTGACGGAAGACAATTTTCACTTGATCAATGCGGACACCATGGCACAGATGAAGGACGGGGTAGTGATCATCAATACGGCCAGGGGAGCGTTGATCGATTCGGACGCTTTTATCGAAGCCATCGAGGAAGGCAAGATCGGGGCTGCAGGACTGGATGTGGTAGAAAATGAGTTCGGACTATACTATTATGACCACAAATCGGATATATTAAAGAATAAGGAGCTTGCACTGCTCAGAAGCTTTCCGAATGTGACAGTGTCGCACCATATGGCTTTTTATACCAGAAACTATGTGGAAACGGTAGTAAAGGACTCTTTGATGAGCTGCAGATGTCATATGGAAGGAAAAGAGAATCCATGGGAGATTAAATGAGGATTGAATTAGAGAGATTAAAATCAAAGCGTTTCCTGAAATTCCTTTTTGCCCTTTATATCGTGGTGGTCATCAAGGTCATTATCTTTAAATATCCCTTTGAACAACTGCGGGCCATCGCCAATACGTGGCAGAAAGGCGTGATCCTGGAAGGGTTGGGGACGGCGAATTTCGTGCCGTTCCATACGATCAAGATGTATATAGAATATGCTTACAAATTAAATAGCATGGAGAACCTGGCGGGAAATGTTCTGGCCTTTGTACCTTTTGGGTTTCTTTTTCCTCTGGTATCCCAGGACGGCAGAAAGTTTTCGGTCATGTTCGTGAACGCCTTCACTTTCGTGCTGGGGATCGAGACTTTTCAGTTGTTCAGTGCTTTCGGTGCTTTCGATGTGGATGATATCCTGCTAAACTGCCTGGGAGCGGCATTGGGATTCAGTATTTATAAGATCTTGGAGAAAAAAGGATTCCGGTGGTTGTGTTTATCCGGGAAAAGGAATAAAATAAAACAATAAAATTTAAGATGCGGGTGTTGCATATAGGAGGGGGATATTATGGGCAGCCTGTTAAAGAAACTAAAGAAGAATGTGGTGATCTCTGCCATATTATGTATTGTGTTAGGACTGGTATTGGCCATCTGGCCGGGGATGTCGATGCACATCGTGTGCATTGCCATCGGCTCGGTACTGATCCTGGGAGGATTGATGCGGCTGGCGGAGAGCTTTTTTGACAGAGACGGCAGTATGTATACGCAGATGAACATGATCGTGGGGATCATCTTCGCAGTTGTCGGGGTTTGGATCGTGATCAAGCCGGAGAAGGTGCTGGCGATCATTCCCATCATCGTTGGGATCGTGATCGCGGTGCATGGTCTGAATAACTTACAACAGGCAGTGTCTCTCTGCAAAGAGCAATATGACAAATGGTGGGTGGCTCTGATCTTAGGACTGGTGACGGTAGGATTCGGTGCGCTGTTGATCTTCAAGCCTTTTGCGGCGCTTGATACGGTGGTGACGCTGATCGGATTTTTCCTGATCTATGACGGTGTGTCAGATCTATGGATCGTGTCGAGGATATCCAGAACGGCGAAGGTGCTGCGGCAGGAGGCCGAAGCGCTGGACGTGGAGGCCGAGGAGATCGATTGAGGTTACTATTCACGGTGCCCTGCACCTTGCTGCATGGGCATTGAGTACGTAGTACTCGCCGATAACTTTACGGTTTCAGGCATCCAGCCTCTCGCCGAAGGGCGCTAAACGTCCGGGGGACGTTTGCTAAGCGCCGACCGGAGTGGAACGTAGACATTTGGAATGGGCTGGATGCGTTACAGTTTGCGGCCGGTTAAGCCGTGAACTGTAACCGATTGAGAAGCGGCCTGGTGGCAGAACAAATTTGGACTTGTAAATTTGGGTCAGACGTACTAAAATAAATGCAGGGATTAATTCAGAATCATGTAATGAAGAGAGGGAATAAGCTATGGCGATCGGGGCGATCAGTGCATATGGGGCTATGAATGCGATGAGTGCAGTGAGTTTTCGGCCGTATGTGTATAATGCGAATACAGTAAATTCATCCAGCATGAATAAACTGTCCAGGATATCGGACGATGTGCTGGATAAGAAGATTGATTACAGCGAGTTGACAGACGAGAGTCTCAACGAGAACCCGCTTAAGAAAGGGCAGACGCTTGATTTCCAGGGAATGCTTGATATGCAGATGAGCCGTGGACAGAATATCGCGGCCAAGATCATGCGTCCTATGGAAGCAGGAGCGGATACCGTGCAGAGTGCGACCGAAGAAGCGATGCGGCCGGCGGCGAATGCAGGAAGTGCTGCTGCGCGTTTTGATCTGTCCGGGGCAGAAGATGCACAGCAGGTAGAGCAGACCGCCGTAGAAGCAGATGTGGATGTGGCGGCGGACGCAAACGGCGGGAACATTAATTATCAGATGCAGCAGGCATTGCGGGCATATGAGATGTTTATGACGGCATAACAGATTGGTAATTTTATAGTTGATCGGAAGACGGGTCCTCACTTGATGTCAGGTGAGGATTCTTTTTGCCCTGAGGTACACTAGTACTCCGTACTGAAAACCCTTGTGCAAATATTTCGGTCTATTTTCCCGATTGCACAAGCCCAGAATACTCAACGTAGCCCGCTACGCCTCCGTTTCTGAACTTGTACACTCGAAAAAATATCCTCGAAAATTTGCACAGGAACTTCAAGTACGGAGTACTAGTGGATGTATCTGCTGCTTGTTATGGCTCGGTTTTGACTTTTTTGGGAAAAAACAGTATACTGTATAGAAGTATTATTGTTACATATAGGAGGGATTCTACGATGAAAATCAAGGCAAAACTGATCACTATTTTTTCTGCGATCTGCATCGGATGTATGCTGATCGCTATGTTATGTGTTCTGTCAAGGACGCATAAGAGGTTTGACGAGATGAATGATATCGAGGCGAGGACAACGGCGCAGTATTATGCTTCCTCGATTCAGACATGGCTCGAACAGAAAACGTCTCTTGTCGATTCTGCAGTAGTATATATGGAATCGCTGGATGTGATCAATGAAGCGGCGGTTGTCGATTATCTGGAGGCGCTGATGAAGGCTAACGGAGGAACGACAGATGTGTTTGCAGCGTTTACGGACGGTACTTTTCTGGACGGCAGCAGGCTCGAACTCGGTTCGGACTGGGACTATACCGGTTATCCGTGGTATACGGAGGCGCTTGCTGTGGATGAGAAGGTTTACTGTGAGCCTTATAACGACGGCAGCATGGTGATGCCTGTTTCCCGGCAGTTTACCTGTAAGGACGGTTCTACCGGCGTGATCGGTATGAGTTTACAGCTCCAGACTTTGTTTGATACGGTCAATGAGATCGCGACGGCTTCGGACGGCAGCTATGTATTTTTGACAGACAACAACGGCAATATTCTGATGCATGAGAATATGGAATTTATGCCGTCAGCGGAAAAGATCAGTTCTGTATTGGAAGTCATGAATGGAGCATATCGCACTTCGATGGAGGATGGGACGATTCCGGTCAAAGATTATGATGGTGTGGAACGGTATCTGACCGCGGTGGCAAGCAGTGTGGGCAGTGTGGTCATTGCTACGCCGGTTTCTGTTTACAATGATGCGACTAATCAGCTTTTGCTCACTTTTATCGTCACAATGTTGATCGCTGCAGTGGTGGCAGCCGTTATCGTGGCACTGTTCAGTGGAAGCATTACGAAGCCGATCGTTGCGATGCAGAACGAGATTATGGAGCTGCGGGAGCTGAAGCTGCAGATGAAGGAAAGTGCGGCAGGCGGACATGCGCGGCAGGATGAGATGGGCATCATGGATAAGGCGATTCAGGAGCTGAGAGGGCGTCTGAACCAGATCGTACAGCAGATGATCAAAGCATCGGATGCCTTGAAGGAGCAGTTTGATACGGTATGCGTATCAGTAGAAAATTCCGTAGCCGACAATCATTCCGTGAAAGACACGATCGGTCAGATCGTGATCGCGATCGATGATGTGGCACAGCAGACGCAGCAGGCGAATGAGAATTTCAGCGAGTTTGCGGATGAACTTTCCATGGTTGCGGGCCGTATGGAACGAATGAATGAAGTTGCGGCAGCCGCAGTCAGTCAGTGCTATGATGGGATGGAGACGGTGGAGCTGCTTTCCAGGAAGATCGATCAGAGCCGTGATCTGCAGAATGCTACCTATGAGACGGCCAACAGCCTTTCTCAGAAGTCGCGCTCCATTGACGGAATCAGTAAGACGATCAGCGAGATTGCCAGTCAGACGTCCCTCTTAGCCTTGAATGCATCTATCGAGGCGGCCAGAGCCGGTGAGATGGGCAAAGGATTTGCGGTAGTGGCGGGCGAGATCGGCGCTCTTGCGGCGCAGACGGCGTCGGCTACCGGGGATATCAATCATATTATTTCCGAGATCCAGAACGAGATCAAGAATGTGAGCCAGCAGATCGGACAGATCCAGGATACGACGACAGACTGCATGAGCACGATGTCTGATACACAGGGTGTGTTCCAACGGATCAGCGACAATATTTCCGGTATGGGCAATGATATTAACGAGCTGGAGAATGCGGTAGAGAATTTGAATCATAACAAGGACGACATTGTTGATAAATTCTCCAATATTTCCAGTGAGACCCAGGAACTGACGGCTGCCAGTCAGGAAGTAAATGAGCGGGTTGAGAACCAGAGTGCAGAGATAGACCGGATCAATGTGTCCATGGGTGAATTGAATGAGGTGGTAAGGCATCTCAACGGCATCATTGAGGAGTTCCATGTATAAGAAGATTTGGTCCGGAAAACGGGCATTCTCCCAGACGAGCATGCTTGTCTTCGGATTTGAGATCATACGAAGCGGAATCAAGGGAGATAGAAGGCGATGAGAAGAAAGAAGGGCGTTTTTTGGCGGAAAGCGAGAACAGTGTTGACACCCTTCCTGGTGTATTACGGGGTGTATGTGACGTCAGTCCTTCTTCTGTCGTGGCCTCTGCAGATGATGGCCGGTGTGCCGGGAGCCGGGGATGGAGAAAATGCCGGCAGAGTGTTGACAGGCATCGAGAAGCTGGCCGGGGATTACCGGGAGACGATGATCGGTATAGTCAATAGCGCCTGTATGTTGATCGGAGCAATGGTTCTTCTGCCTATGCTGCGAACAGAACTGCAGAATCACCGACAGTCATGTCGGAAAGAGAAAGGAACTGCGGCGATGGGAGGACGGCTGCAGGGATGGCAGGGTACCGTGACCGTAGGTCTGACAGTGGTGTCGGCGGCGGCTTCCTCGGTCGGACTCAATATATTGTTATTTTTGACCGGACTGGTACAGAATTCGACGGATTATCAGGAGGTGGCACAGAGGCAGTACGGTGTTGCATTTGGCATCGGACTGCTTCTCTATATGGTGGTGTCGCCGTTGGCGGAGGAGATTGTCTTTCGGGGTGTTATATATAATCGCCTGCGCAGGTGTCTTGTCGGGATAGAAGATTCAGTTGGCAGTATGGAACCCCGGAGAAGTGAGGGACAGATCTCGCAGAAGGATGCTGCAGGTTCCGGACGGGGACAGACGGCAGCGATCATCACTTCGGGGATACTGTTTGGCATTTATCACGGGAATTTGGTGCAGGGAATCTATGGCTGCTGTATGGGTATCTTGATGGCGTATCTGTATGAGAAGACTCATACCTTCTGTATCACGGTTCTTTTTCATGCAGTGGCGAACGGTGTGGTCTATCTGATCGCACACAATATGGCTCTGCAGGGGAGAATCTATACGATATCGTGCTGTACGGCGTTGCTTGCAGTCGCGGCGGTGTCGGTGTTTGGCATAGCAAAGATATTGTCTTATGAAGACGAAGGGTGAATAGTTACATAAGAATGGAGAAACACGGGATGAAAGCAATGAGTTATGAAGAGAAATACAAGATGATGACACAAACGCCGGTCAGCCGCTTGATTTCCAGACTGGCGGTGCCGACTATCATCAGTATGCTGATCACTTCTATCTATAATATGGCGGATACCTTTTTTGTGAGTCAGCTGAGTACGAGCGCCTCCGGCGCCGTGGGAATCAATTTCTCCCTGATGGCCATGATTCAGGCGATCGGATTTACGCTCGGTATGGGAAGCAGGAACTATATCTCAAGGATGTTAGGAGCCAGAGAGCAGGAGAAAGCGCAGCGGGCCTGTTCCACGGCAGTATATACCGCGCTTACTTTCGGCCTGGCGCTGGCCGTTCTGGGGATCTTGAATATTGACAGTCTGGTGCGGGTCTTAGGTGCGACGGAGACGATCGCGCCTTATGCGAAGGACTATGGGAAGTATATATTGATCGCTGCACCTTATATGACAGTCTCCTTTGTGTTTAACAATCATCTTCGTTCTCAGGGAAATGCAGTGCTGTCTGCTTCCTTTTCAGTCCTATGTGATCATAGGAAATATGCTGACGCAATCGATCGGCTACAGCTTCCGGGCAACGCTTACCGCTGTCAGCAAACAGGGACTCTTCTTTATCCCGGCGATCCTGATTCTGCCCCGCATCTTTGGCGTGACAGGGCTTCAGCTTGCGCAGCCTGTAGCAGACGGTCTTACTTTTATACTCACACAGATTATTGTGGTGATGGTAGTGCGGGAGCTGCGGGATATGGCTGAGAAGGCCAAACAGGAAGAATAGAAGTATGGAGAGAGCGGTGGCTTATAGCTGCCGCTCTCTTTTCTGGACTCTGCATTTCAAATACAGGATCGTGATCAGAAGGAATCCTGCGCCAAGGATATTGGTAAACTGCTGAGCATAAAGTCGCTGCCCTGGCAGAGCGGCCAGTACTCTCTGCAGAAAGTCGAGCAGGCATCCGGATGCGAAAGAGACTAGGAAGCCGTAGGCGCCCGAAAGAGCGAGCAGGATTGAAAGTTGGATGTCCCTCTTGCCTTCTTCCAGAAGTTCCAGCTGCACGCCGAACAGACCGATTCCGGCAAAACTCCATCCCAACGCGGAACTGACCGTTCCCAGGATCACCATCGGGTAGGCGTTGGAGGGGACTGCCATGGCAAAGAAGATAAAGTACAAAAGAATCCCTATCAGGGAATACTTGTAGAGGAAAGCCATACCGTGTCTGTCACCCAGTCTTCCCATCAGCGGCGTGATGGCAATGCGCAGCATATTGCACACAAAACCCATGACCATGATAAAAGTAAAGGGCATCCCCAATTCTTCCAGCTGATAGCTGCTGTTAAAGGGAGTAGCACAGTAGAACGCAGTCTGCCAAAGGAGCGTGAGCGTAAAAGCCATCCGGAAGTCAGCCTTTTTGAATGCGTCTTTCATCTCCATGAGAAGATTGCCATCATGTGCCGGTGTCTTTTTTGAATATTTATATTTTAGTTTTCCATGCATCTCTTTCCCGTCAGCATTTATTTCTCCCAGGCGGGGTTCCTTCATGCAGCTGAAAGCCCAGGCATTTAAGAACACCAGAATGAGGATCATGCTGCCGTTAAGCGTAAAGCCCGTGCTTTGGCGTTCTCCGGCCGTGGCATCCATGACGATTCCGGACAACATCATCATCGTGACTGTGACGAATACACAGACTGCGTCTTTTCTGGAGAAATAGTTTCCCCGCAGCCGTGCAGGCACCAGGGATGCAATCCAGTCCTGGGTGGCAGGAGTCCCGATCTGTGCACAGATCTGTGCGACAGAGTAGCCGGCGATCACCAACAGCTGACGGGCACTGTCCTGCACCGGCAGCAGCGGAATAAAGAAAATAAACGCCAGATAGAGTTTCTGCACGGTCATAAGGCACACGAACAGTTTCCGCTTCGTCAGATGATTGACCATTCGCATGGTGAAGAGCTGAAAAAGGGCAGCCAGGCTGGCAACGGAAGTGAGAACACCCGCCTGTGCATCGGAAAAGCCCACTGAGAGCATGAGGGAGACAAGGAAAGTGCCGCCGGCCAGCTGGACTATGGTCTGTGCAGCTGCATCACCGACTATGTAGCGCCGCCTGCTCTTCTCATAATCCGCCTCATTTTCCGGCAGCGCCATAAAGAAAATTCTCCGAAAACGTCCTAAAAACCAGTGCATGTCAAGCATCAATCTTTCCATAGGAACACCTGACCTTTCCAAGAAATATACTCTTGTTTAAAAATTTATATGGCTCCATGCTATACTAGAACGCTCGAATTAGAAATGTATTTTCTATGCAATCAGATGTGTTTTTTTGCTCTCCTGATTTTGCTTGTCATCAAGGTTCGTAAACGATATAATGTATAGAAGAAAGTCGAGTACCTGCGGGCCGGACAGGTAAATGCCAGGACGAGAAGAGACAGAAGATTTATTTAAATGACTGAAGGGACAAGGTTGAATAAATTCTCTGATGAGCAATTTAGTTCAACAAACTGAACAAGTTCAGTTAGAGTTTGTGACGCTTCGGAATGGAGGTAAAAGTGGGAGTTCACGATACAGGAATTGGGGCAACTTATGATTCCATGACGGGTTTGTTGGACAGGATGACATTTTTCGATGATGTGAATGTGTGCCGGGACTCCGGCAGGCAGGTACATATCATTATGGTTCAGCTGTCGCGTTTGATGCAGATCAACCGCAAGTACGGCGTTGCGGTGGGAGACCAGCTGATCCGGGATATTTCCATGTGGCTTGCGGAGTTGGACGAGCAGTATACGGGGTATCGGATAGCCAATTCCCGGCTGATGCTGCTTGGGCCGGTGTGCAGCAGGCAGGAGGCGGATGCGTGCATGAGCCGGATCCGTGAGCGTTTCGGGGAAATATGGCAGGTTTCTTGTGCCGGACAGACATATAGTATTATGGCGAAAGCCTGTTTTGTCCATTTGTTTTTGGAAGAGGAAGATACGGAGAATGATCTTCTGGACAAAATGAATTTTGGCATTTCGGTGATGGCGGACAGAGACGGAGACAGAGTTGTCTTTTTTGACGAGAAGATCAAGAGAGAGATGGAATACCGCAATCATGTTCTGGAAGAAGTACGGTACGCGATCGAACATAAGACATTTCGCATGTACTATCAGCCGATCTATGACTGCAGGGAAGAAAGGTTCGTTGCCGCGGAATCTCTGATCAGGCTCTGGGACAGGAACGGGGACTTCATATCTCCGTCCGAGTTCATTCCCATGGCAGAAGAGAACGGTCTGATCGATCAGATCAGCTGGATCGTATTGGAGAAGGTGTGCCGTTTCCTGGGGGAACATCCGCAGCTGCCGCTGCGCACGGTGTCAGTCAATCTTACGGGGCAGCAGGTGGCAGATGATACGCTGCTTGATCGGATAGATTCTCTGTTAGCTGATTGCCAGCTATCCGGGGACAAGCTGCGCATCGAGATTACGGAGCGGACCGTCGCAGATGATTTTGAGGAAGTAAAGCAGGTGATGCAATGTTTGGAGAAAAGGGGAATACGATTCTACCTGGATGATTTCGGAACCGGTTATTCCAACCTTTCCAGCATGCTCTCTCTGCCGTTTGAGGTGATCAAATTCGACCAGTCTTTGGTGCAGATGATGGACAATGGCAGGAGCGGATACAGGACGATCGAACTGCTGACGCAGATCATGCATGAGAATGGCATGGTGGTCGTTGCGGAGGGAATTGAGACTGCGCAGCAGGTACAGTCTGCCAGAGAGACGGGAGTGGACCGCATTCAAGGTTTTTACTTTGCGAAGTCTCTTCCGGGGGAAGAATTGGAAGCTTTTCTACTTGAACAAGTTTAGTTCGAATTTGTGGCTTCGGAATGGAGGTAAAAATGAAACTGATGCATTCAGAATGGCGGGATCGGGTGAAACACTGGATACGTACCCTGGAGGAGGATCTCTATGAGCCGTTGGGGGAGATTGCCTGGGAGGCTTATACCACCATGGAATATCTGACACCCGAGGAGGCCGCACAGGGAAAGTTCGTGCCGGTAACCCCTGGATACACCTGGGGGAAGGAGTGGGAGTACGGTTGGTTCCGGGGGAGTTTCACGCTTCCCGAAAGAGCGCGGGGAGAGCGCATCGTGATGGATCTGAGACCTGACGGGGAATCAAGCCTGTTTGTGAACGGGAAGTCCTTTGGTACATACCGTGCTTCCTGGGTACATGCGCCGCATCACTTTCTGGAGGATAATGTGCTGACGGTCTGTGCAGAAGGCGGAGAGCGTTATGAGGTGCTGATGGAGACTTATGCGGGACATTATATGCCGGAGGCGCCCACAGGCGGCTGCTGTACCGGTCCGGTCCTGCCCGGCGCTTATCAGGATCCGGCGAAGGAAGGCGCAAGAAGAGTTTTGGGAAAATGTACTTATGGCATCTGGAATGAAGCGGCGTATCAGCTTTATATGGATGCGAAGACATTGCAGATGCTGTTGACTACCCTGGACGAGACATCTCTGCGGGCGGCCAGGATCGCGAAGGCGCTGGAACAGTTTACCCTGATCGTGGATTTTGAACAGCCGCGGGAGGAGCGGATCGCTTCCTACCAGACGGCGAGAGATGCGCTTAGGCCTGTGATGGAGGCGAAGAACGGTTCCAGCGTGCCGGTGTTCTATGCAGTGGGCAACGCGCATCTGGATCTGGCATGGCTGTGGCCCATGGCGGAGACTTACCGCAAGACGGAGCGGACTTTCGCGGCGCAGCTGCGTCTGATCGAGGAATATCCGGAGTATAAATTTATCCAGAGCCAGCCGGCCTCTTATGAGATGTGCAGGAAATACTATCCGGAGCTTTTTGCAAGGATCAAGGAGGCGGTGAAGGGCGGCCAGTGGATCGCAGACGGCGCCATGTGGGTGGAGCCGGATACCAATATGGCGGGCGGAGAGGCACTGATTCGCCAGTTGGTTCATGGGAAACGGTATTATCAGGAGGAATTCGGTGTGGACAGTCAGATCCTATGGCTGCCGGATACCTTCGGTTACACGGCTGCGCTGCCGCAGATACTGCAGGGCTGCGGTGTGAAGTATCTGGTGACCCAGAAGATCTTCTGGTCCTACAATGAAGGGGAACAGTTCCCGTATCACTATTTTACCTGGGAAGGAATGGACGGTTCACAGGTCACCTCTTTCCTGCCCACCAGCTATACTTACCGGACCGATCCGGTGGAGGCGAACCGGATCTGGAAGGAACGGACACAGCTGCAGGATCTGGATGCCTTCTTGATGCCTTTCGGATACGGAGACGGTGGCGGCGGTCCGGCCAGAGACTTTGTGGAGTATGCAAGGCGGCAGGAAGATCTGGAAGGAAACGTGAAGGTGAAGATGGCAGGGCCGCTTGAATTTTTCCACGATATGGAAGAACAGGGCGGACCGGTGAATACTTATGTGGGAGAGTTGTATTTCAGCGCACATAGAGGTACGTATACTGCCCAGGCGATGATCAAGCAGAACAACCGCCGCAGTGAGTTTGCACTGCGGGAGCTGGAACTGTGGAGCAGTCTGGCGATGGCGGGCGGTATGCCCTATGACTTGTCTCGCGCGGACGCGCTCTGGAAGGAATTGCTGTTGCACCAGTTCCATGATATCCTGCCGGGATCTTGTATCGGCCGGGTCTATGTGGAAGCGGAGGAAGCACACGGCAGGATTCAGGAGGAAGCCCGGGAGATGACAGATCATGCGCTCGAGGTTCTGACAGGCTGGTCCGGGGATGGAGCAGTGACAGTCTGGAATTCCTTGAGTTTCGAGAGGCAGGCACTGGTCTCGCTGCCGGAGCGCTTTGCTAACGGGGCGAAGACATTGGACGGAGAACAGGTGCCGGTGCAGAAGGCAGAGAGCGGACAGGGCGTGGTCGTGAAAGCCCTCGTGACGATTCCTTCCTGCGGGGCGGTCTCACTGATTCCGGTGTCGGCAGAAGAGGAAGAAAGCAGGATCAAAGCTGCCGCCACGGTGACAGAGGTGACAGCGGATGCCGTGATAAGACAGAGTGCGGCAGATAAGGTGACCGTCAAAGAGACTTCTCATGGCTTCACAATGGAAAACAACCGGGTGAAAGCTGTGATTGATCAAATGGGTCAAGTAATTTCATTTATTTTAAAAAGCTCCGGCAGGGAGTTTGCGGAGCAGCCCATGAACCGGTTCCGCCTCTATAAGGATGTACCGCGGATGTTTGATGCGTGGGATATTGATTCCAATTATATATGGCAGGAAGTGGAGGCGCTGACCGACGCCAGGGTGGAGATCGTTTCGCAGGGACTGGAAGGAATCCTGAAGTTAACCGGAAGAGTCAATAAATCTTTCGTAGAGCAGTATATACGTCTCGAGGCAGGCAGCAGCAGGCTTGTGTTCGATACATCGATCGACTGGCAGGAATTGCACCGCCTGTTGAAGACGTGTTTCCCGGTGGAGGTATATGCAAAGAACGGTATCAACGAGATGCAGTTTGGCTTCGTGGAACGGCCGACGCATCGGTCAAAGCCTTATGACAAGGACCGTTTCGAGGTTTGCAACCACCGCTACAGTGCACTGTGTGACGGCGCTCATGGGGCGGCGGTATTGAATGATTGTAAATACGGAGTGAGCATGAACGGGAATGCGTTGGAACTGACCCTGCTTCGGGCTTCTTCTTCTCCGGAGATGCAGGCGGATAACAGAAAGCATCAGTTTGTCTATGCTTTTACCGCATGGGAAGGAAGTTTTATGCAAAGCGACGTGGTGCGGCAGGGCTATGAGCTTAACGTGCAGCCGATGATCAGTGACGGCGCGGTGAAGACTTTCAGCGCAGCGGCAGTGGAACAGGCGAATGTGATCCTGGATACCATGAAGCCGGCGGAGGACGGAAGCGGTGACATCATCCTGCGTCTCTATGAGTCTAAGAAAGCGGCGGTCACGGCCAGGGTTGCGTGTAGGCTGGGAGCGAAAGCGTACCTGTGCGATATGTTGGAGAACGTGATAGAAGAGGTTCCCATGGAGGATGGCGTGTTAACGATGCCGTTTAGGGCGTTTGAGGTGAAGACGTTGCGGATCAGGAGAGCATAGCAACGCAGAAATGGAGGAAATATGGAACTGTCAAATTATTTCAAGAGTATCATCGATCAGGATCTGTGCTCTGTCGTAATCTGCGATCTGGAGCATAAGATCATTTATATGAATCCGGCGGCGGTGGCAAAGTACGGGAAACGCGGCGGCGCAGATCTCGTGGGCCAGAGTATCTTCGGGTGCCATAACGGGAAGTCGGAGGAACTGATCCGGAAGGTGGTGGCCTGGTATCAGGAGAGTACAGAGCATAACAGGATCTATACCTTCCGCAATGACAAAGAGAATAAGGATGTGTATATGATCGCCCTCCGTGACGAGGCAGGGAAACTGATCGGGTATTATGAGAAGCATGAGTACCGGGATGTGGAAACAGGGAAGCTGTATCAATTTGACGGAAGCACTGCAGAGCAGGAACGGTAGAATTGATACCGGACAGGAACAGCAGCGGCCAGGCCGTAAACTGTGAGAACGAATGAGGAAAGGAATGGATACAGACATGAAGTATAATTTTACAGATATCATCGAGCGGAACGGCAAGGATGCGATCGCGGCGGAGAAGATTCCCTATGCGTCAGATGTGCAGGTGAAGGAGGGATTCAACAGGATTCCCATGTGGGTGGCGGACATGAACTTTGCCACGGCGCCGGCAATCCCGAAGAAGATTGCGGAGCGGCTTGCACATCCTTTATACGGCTATTTCGATCCGCGACAGGAGTACTATGATGCGATCATCCGCTGGCAGCAGGAGCGTCACGGTGTGCAGGGGCTGACGAAAGAGTGCATCGGATATGAGAATGGTGTCTTGGGCGGTGTGGTCAGTGCGCTTAATGTGTTCTGCTCGAAGGGAGATAAGGTACTGCTCCACTCCCCGACTTATGTGGGGTTTACCGGGAGCCTTGGCAACAATGGCTATAACATGGTGTTAAGCCCTTTGCACAGGGATGAGCAGGGTGTCTGGCGGATGGACTTTGTGGATATGGAGAAGAAATTGAAAGAGCAGTCGATCCATGCAGCAGTATTCTGTTCCCCGCACAATCCATGCGGCAGAGTCTGGGAGCGCTGGGAACTGGAAGAAGCCATGGCGTTATTCAAGAAATATGATGTGATGGTCGTTTCGGATGAGATCTGGGCTGATATTATCCTGGATGGCAATACGCATATTCCGACACAATCTGTATCGGAGGACGCCAGAATGCGCACGGTCGCATTGTATGCACCGTCTAAGACTTTTAATCTGGCAGGGCTGATCGGCAGCTATCATATCATCTATGATCCGTGGATCAGGGACAGAGTCATGAAGGAATCTTCTCTTTGCCACTATAATTCCATGAATGTGTTGTCGATGTATGCTCTCTTAGGAGCTTATAGCGACGAAGGCGCAGAATGGGCGGACGAGCTTTGCCAGGTGCTGAGCAGGAATGTGACTTACGCCTGTGATTACATAGCCGAGCATTTCCCGGGAGTCTCGGTGGCTAAGCCGCAGGGGACTTACATGCTGCTTTTGGATTGTAGTGACTGGTGTAGTCAGCATGGCAGAACCATTGATGAGGTGCAGAGAGCCGGTGTGGAAGTGGGTGTCATCTGGCAGGATGGACGGGCTTTCCACAGTCCTTGCGGTATCCGCATGAATCTGGCGCTGCCTGAGACAATGCTGACAGAAGCGCTGGAGCGTCTGCGTAAGTATGTGTTTGTATAGAAAGTGACTTTCATGGTCAAAGTGATGAGAGGGGAGGTGTACGGCCATGATCAGACAGGCCAGAGAAACGGATTTACCGGTCATATCGGAGATCTACGCGTATGCGAGGGGCTTTATGGCGAAGAATGGCAACCCTCATCAGTGGGCGGGAGGATTCCCGCCCCTGTCTTTGCTGCAGGAGGATATCGCAGCGGGGAACCTGTATGCTGTGGAAGAAGGGGAGACAGGGCGGGTCTGCGGTGTTTTCTTCTTTGCCGTCGGACCGGATGAGACATATCGCGTGATCGAGCAGGGAAAGTGGATTCAGGACAGTACATACGGGACGATCCACAGGGTAGCCGGAGACGGAACGGTCCATGGCCTTTTGCGGGAAGTGGTGTCCTACTGTGAGAAAAAGATACCGCATCTGCGGATCGATACGCATGAGGATAATCATATCATGCAGCATGCGATCGGGCAGTGCGGCTTTCAGAGATGCGGCGTCATCCATGTGAGTGACGGGACGCCGCGGATCGCCTATGAAAAAATCTAGGATTGCTGTTATGCGCAGTTGAGATACTGTGACATATACAGTCTGTAATATTCTCCTCCAAGGGTCATGAGTTCTTCATGGGTTCCTTTTTCCAGGATCGTGCCCTTATCTACATACATGATGCAGGAAGCGTTGCGGATGGTGGAAAGGCGGTGGGCGATGATGAAGGACGTGCGTCCCCGGAGCAGTTCATTTAAGCCTTTCTGCAGTACGATCTCCGTCTCCGTGTCGATGCTGGAGGTGGCCTCATCCAGTATGAGGATCTTCGGATCGGCCAGCAGAGCGCGGGCAAAGGAGATCAGCTGCCGCTGCCCTACGGAGAGGCGGCTGCCCCGCTCGTTGACTTCTGTCTGATAGCCGTTTTCCAGTTCCATGATAAAATCATGTGCGCAGACCGTCTTCGCGGCGCGGATGACATCTTCGTCGCTGGCAGTAGCATTGCCGTAGCGGATATTGTCCATGATCGTTCCGGCAAAAATAAAGCTGTCCTGCATCATTACCCCCATCTGTGCCCGGAGAGAGTGGATAGTCACACCTGCGATGTCGGTGCCGTCGATCAGGATGCGGCCCTCTTCCAGATTATAGAAGCGGCTTAAGAGATTGACCAGAGTGGTCTTTCCTGCACCGGTAGGGCCTACGATGGCGAAGCTTTCTCCGGCGCGGGCGCGGAAGCTGACTTTGTCCAGAATGCGGACGCCCGGCTCGTAACTGAAGGAGACCTGCTCAAAGGACACATCGCCGTGGATGGATGGCATCTCGACCGCGTCAGGAGCATCCTGTACGGAAATCGGCTCGTCGATGGTCTCAAAGATGCGCTCCAGATAGGAGATGGCGGTGAGCAGCGAGTTATAAAATCCTGCCAGTGTGTTGACCGGTGCCCAGAATCGATTGACATAGGATGTAAAGGCGATCAGTACACCTACCGTGATGGGAGAGGAACTGTCAAACATCCAGTGGATGCCCAATACATAGATGGCCGAAGTTGTCGCCATGGAGATGATATCGACGCTGGGGCCCATGGTAAAGTTGTACAGCACTGCGTTCATCCAGGATTTCCGGTAACTGCGGCTTAGGTTGTTGAAGATGTCGCTGTTCATCTCCTCCCGCACAAAGGACTGGGTCACCCGGATACCGCCTATGCTCTCGGCGATGTAGGCATTCAGGTTAGACTGCTTGTTGCTTTGAATTTGCCAGGCTTTGTGCTGTCTCTTCTTGATGAAGATCACCACGGTGGCCAGCAGCGGCAGGCCGCAGAGGCACAGCAGCGTCAAACGCACGTTGGTCAGGAACATAAAGGTCACGATAAAAAACAGGTTGCATAAGTCGGTGATAGTATTGACGATACCGTTGGAGAGCAGGTCGCTTAAGCTGTTCACATAATTGACTACCCGCACCTGGATCTTGCCGTGAGGTCTGTTATCATAGTAGGAAAAAGGCAGGTTTTGTAAATGCTCGAAAATATCATACCGCAGATCGTGAATGATCTGCTGCCCGATGATATTGGTATGCTTGATCTTATACCGCAGGCTGATGGCCGAATACAGGGCGGCAAGCAGTGTCAGCCCACTGTAAAAGGCAACGCCTCGCATATCCTTCGCAGGAATGCTTTCATCCATGATCTTCATGAAAAACTGCGGGATCAGCATCGTCGAGGCGGAGGCGCTGAGCATCAGTACCGCCACGGAGAGAAACCGTTTCCGGTAGGGCTTTAAGTAGCCCATCAGCCTTTTAAACTGTTCAAAATCGAAACTCTCTTCCAGAATCTCGTCTACGTCGTATTTGTTGCGTGCCATATATATGTACTCCTTCTTCTATAATTATAGTAAACGAAATTTTTAATGTCGTTAATTATAGTAAACGACATAACAAATTTCTGCTTCCGGTTCCTGCCAAAGCCATATACGGGAGCTTTTGCAGGACCGAAAACGAAATTTTTAATGTCGTTAACTATATAAGTCGATAACCCCGCCGCAGGCAGCGGGGTATGAAATAAAGACTGGAATTATGCTAGTACTCCGTACTGAAAACCCTTGTGCAAATATTTCGGTCTATTTTCCCGATTGCACAAGCCCAGAATACTCAACGTAGCCCGCTACGCCTCCGTTTCTGAACTTGTACACTCGAAAAAATATCCTCGAAAATTTGCACAGGAACTTCAAGTACGGAGTACTAGGCCGGGGCAGCGGTGCGCAGGGAAACGTCCGAGGCAGAGCCGGCGAGCCTTAGTCCTGCACGCTGCATCTCTTCCGACGAAGGGATCTCGCCGTACTGGTGATTAAAAGCGCTGGCATAGTAACCGTTCTGCGCTAACAACTCCTGATGGGTCCCCCGCTCGATGATGCGGCCGTTGTCCATCACAAGGATCAGATCCGCGTCCTTGATGGAAGAAATGCGGTAGGCGATCACGAAGACGGTGCACTGGCCGTTTAACTTTTTCAACTGGCTTTGAATATAGCTCTCCGTCTCCATATCCACGGCGGAGGTGGTGTCGTCCAGAATCAGGATTGAAGGTTTCTTGAGTAGTGCCCGGGCCAGGGAAATACGCTGCTTCTGCCCGCCGGACAGTCCTACGCCGCGCTCACCCACGACCGTGTCATAGCCTTCCGGCATTTCCTTGATGAAATGGTTGGCATCCGCCATAACGGCAGCCTCATGTATCTCTTCAAAAGAACAGTTTGGCCGGCCGTAGGCGATATTACCTTCGATGGTATCTGAAAACAAGAAGATATCCTGCATGGCCATACCGATGTTATCCCGTAGCTCGTAGAGATCCAAATCCTTCACATTGACGCCGTCCACCAGCACCTGCCCGGTCTCGGCATCCACGAAACGGCAGAGCAGATTCATGAGAGTTGATTTGCCCGCACCGGTGGAGCCAAGGATACCAATCGTCTGCCCCTTGGCAGCAGTGAAGCTGATATCTTTGACAATGTCTTCGCCGTCCGCCGAGTATGAGACATCCCGGAACTCTATATTTCCCTCGAAATGCCTGCTTTTGACAGGAGCGGAAGGCATTTTGATGCGGGGCTCTTCTACATAGGTGTCGTAAATCTTTTCCACGGAAGTGAGAAAACGGTGGATGTCGTTTACCCACCAGCCGGCCATCCGCAAGGGGACATTGAGCATCCACAGATAGCCGTTCACCGTGACCAGATTACCCATGGTGATCTCACCCTGAATGACCATATAGCCGCCGTAGAGCATCAGCACTACGTTGAGCAGATAGGACAATACTTCAAACACGGGAAGATATTTCATCCACACCCGGGAGGAGGCAAGCTGTGCTTCCTGATAGGCGTCATTCTCCCGATTAAATTTTTCAATCTCAAAGGCTTCCTTGGCGAAGGCCTTCACCACCCGGTTGCCGCTGACATTTTCCTGCACAAAAGAATTCAGGGAAGAGAAACGGCTGCGTATGCGGGCGAAGGTGGGCCGCACTTCCTTTGACTGCCGCACGGTGGTGAGCGCGGTAAAAGGAAGAACGAAGAGCATGCACAGCGCCAGCTTAACATTGACCGTAAAGATCATCAGCAGGGCGAAGGCAAACATCAACAGATTCTCGTAGACGGCATAGATGATATAGGCTGTAAAATGGCGGATCGCGTCCATGTCACCCGTTTGGCGGCTCATCAGGTCGCCTGTCTTTTTCCTGTTGTAGAAAGCAAGATCCTCCACCAGCAGCCGCCGGAAGAACTTGTCGCGCATGTCGTAAAGAACACCCTGCGAGCAGCTTTCAAAGATGACCTGATGAGCGAAACGCAGGACGCCCCGTACCAGCGTTACCGAAAGCAGGATCATGATCAGCTGCGGCAGCTTATCAAGGGCGCCGCCCCGGATCACATCGTCCACGATCAGTCCGGAAATATACGGATTGACGATGGACAGAACAGAGATCGCGGTGGTCATCAGCAGCCCGATGAACAGCAGCAGACTGTATTTTTTCAGAAATCCCCAGAACCATTTGATCGGTGTCATAAAAATATCCTCCCTGGTTAGTAATTTTATCAAAACAACCCTTGTTAATTTTATTATTTTGTTGTAAAAAGAAAATGTACTATCTTGCAGGCTGCCTGTCAGATGTTGTTATTTTTATGATGGGATGACGGGAGCCGGTCTGTGATGTATGAAGACTATGACAGGCAGAATGGAGAATATTGTGAGAGAACAGGAAAATTTATTACAGGAAGATTTTAACCCTGCTTTTCTTTTTACATGGAAAGGAATGCGCAGGGAGGATGAAAAGAACTATCATAATCATGAATATCTGGAATTCTGCTATGTGATGTCCGGCAGAGGACGCCATCGGATCGAGGACAAGGTCTATGAGGTCAGCGAAGGCGATCTGATCTTGATCAACGCCGGTCAATATCACCAGGCATTGGTCAGCGCAAGCGGCGGCCCGGCAGTGGAATTCTATGTAGGCTTGACGGATATCAATCTGAAAGGGTATGAGAGGAACTGTCTGCCGACGCCGGGGGAGGAACCAATTCTGCACACGTCAGGTGAGCTGAAGATGAAGCTTGGCAGACTCTGCATTTCCATGGAAGCAGAGAAGGAGACGGAGCGGTTTGGCGGTTATTTCATGATGAAGACCTATGCTCTGCAGATGCTGCTGCTTTATATCAGGGGACAGGAGCAGCCAAGGAAGGAGCGGCCGATGGAGCAGTATGCGTTCGAGTCGGTGAACAGGAAATATCTGGTAGAGAAGATCATGGATTACTTCGAGGAGCACTACACGCAGAAGATTTCGCTGGGCCAGATCGCGGGCAACATGTATTTAAGCCCTTTCTATATATCGAAGATCTTTAAGGCAGAGACCGGAGAGACGCCTATTCATTCCCTGATCGATATCCGGATGGAGAAGGCTAAGGAACTGCTGATGGCGGAGCCTGGGTTAAGCATCCAGGAGGTAGCAGCGCGGGTGGGATATGATGATGCTTATCATTTCAGTAAGCTGTTTAAGAAGAAGTTTGGTATTGCGCCTTCGGCGGTGCGGAAGGCGGACGGATAGTAAGTTTATCTGGTGCTCTCTGTGATGTGAAAAGACATAATGCGCAAAAGCTCCCGTGTGCCGGCTCCCCCGAATGCGTGAGCAATTTGTGCATTACCCACGCAAGATCAGAAGAGTACCGGGAAGGAAAGTGATTTTATTAAAGGAGCTGTATTCCCTTGGAAAGGGCTTCCTTTGCGACGTCTTCCGGCCACAGGGAGGACTGGACTTCCCCGATATGCGCCTTGCGCAGGAAGAACATACAGATACGGGACTGGCCGATGCCGCCGCCGATGGTATAGGGCAGTTCCTCGTCCAGGATCGCTTTCTGAAAAGGCAGCTTGGCGCGTTCCGGACATCCGGCTTTGTCGAGCTGGCCAAGCAGGGCCTCCTTATCCACGCGGATTCCCATGGAAGACAGTTCCAGTGCGATATCGAGTACCGGATAATAGACAAGTATATCGGCGTTCAGCGCCCAGTCATCATAGTCCGGGGCACGGCCGTCATGCTTTTCACCGGATTCTAACAGATCCCCGATCTGCATAAGACATACGGCGCCTTTGGCCTTCGTTATGTAATATTCACGTTCTTTCGGCGTATAGTCGGGGAACATGTTTTCCAGTTCCTGGGTAGTGATGAAGAAGATATCATGGGGCAGGATCTCGCTGATATAGTCGTAACGGATCGCCATGTACTTCTCGGTCTTGCGCAATACCTTATATACAGATCTGACTGTCTGCTGCAGGTAGTCGATCGTGCGCTCTTCGCGGGAGATGATCTTCTCCCAGTCCCATTGGTCTACGTAAATAGAGTGGATATTGTCAGTTATTTCGTCCCGGCGGATAGCACTCATATCGGTGTAGAGCCCTTCCCCGTGTGAAAAACCGTATTTCTGCAGAGCCATACGCTTCCATTTAGCCAGGGAGTGTACGATCTCTGCCTGTGCGTCATCTTGTTCTTTGATACCGAAAGAGACCGGACGCTCTACGCCGTTTAGGTTATCGTTGAGGCCGGAGGCCGGATCGACGAACAGTGGAGCAGACACACGCAGCAGATGCAGCTCTTCCGCCAGCAGCACTTGGAAAAAGTCCTTTACAGTCTTGATGCCGATCTGGGTATCATGCAGATTCAGCGCCGATCTGTAATCTTTAGGAATCATTAAGTTATCCATAGAAAACCTCACTTTAATTTTTTCATTCCAGTTACTATTTAACTTCTTTTTGAGAAAGAAATCAAGAGCAAACAAATGTTCGAGAAAACTATTGCAATATGCTGCTTTCTATGTTAGGATAGATTTACAGGAAAGAACACATGTTCTTATCGGGTCATTTATGGGGATTGATCTGGCAATGGAATAATGAGATTACTGATACCTCATTTTGCGCGGATATCCGTGTAGGGATCGATATGAGGTTTGAGTAAGGAGATAAGGTGGAATTTATTATGGAAGTCAAGTTAGCGCCGCAGATGTCGCTGATGGATAAACTGAAGATATTGGCAGATGCGGCAAAGTACGATGTATCTTGCAGTTCCAGCGGCTCTTCACGGAAGAATGACGGCACCGGATTAGGCAATACCGTGGCGGCGGGCCTTTGCCATAGCTTCGGTGCGGATGGAAGATGTATTTCCTTATTAAAGATACTGTTTACCAACGAATGCATCTATGACTGCCGGTATTGTATCAATAGGAGATCCAATGACGTGCCGCGGGCTTCCTTTACACCGGACGAAGTGTGTGAACTGACGATGGAATTTTACAGACGTAATTATATAGAAGGTCTGTTCTTGAGTTCGGGAATATTGTACAGCCCTAATTATACGATGGAACTGATCTGTGAGACGGTACATAAGCTGCGGACAGTGCACCGGTTTCAGGGATACGTTCATGTGAAAGCCATACCGGGAGCGGATCCTCTGTTGATACAGAGAGCCGGTTATCTGGCTGACCGCATGAGTGTGAACCTGGAGATGGCGACTGCGGAAGGGCTTCATGAGATGGCGCCCAACAAGCACCGTAAGACAATCCTGAAACCTATGCGTCAGATTCAGAACGGCATCACTGAGAATAAGAACGAACTTATGCTATATAAACATGCGCCGCATTTCTGCGAGGCTGGCCAGTCTACGCAAATGGTGGTGGGAGCGTTGCCGGAGAGTGACTACCAAGTTATGTCGGTGGCGGAGAGTTTGTATGAGAAGTTCTCCCTGAAGCGGGTATATTACTCAGCCTTCGTGAATGTGAATGAGGATAAGCAGCTGCCGTCGATCACGACAGGGCCGCCGCTCCTGCGGGAGCACAGGCTTTATCAGGCAGACTGGCTGCTACGGTTTTACGGGTTTAAGGTGAATGAACTGCTGACGAAGGAGAGACCGAACTTCAATATGGCGATCGATCCGAAAGCAGACTGGGCGGTGCGGCATCTGGAGGTATTTCCGGTGGAGATTAACCGTGCAGAATACCGTTTGCTGCTACGTGTCCCGGGAATCGGCGTCAAGAGCGCTAAGCGGATCGTTACCGCCAGACGGTTCGGGAATCTGACCTTTGAGGATCTGAAGAAGATGGGCGTGGTGTTGAAAAGGGCACTGTACTTTATCACGTGCAGCGGCAGGATGATGTATCCCACGAAGCTGGATGAGACGTATATCGTGCAGAACCTGACGTATCAGAACCAGATGGGCAAAGGGGAGAGACTGCCTTTCTTAATGGATGGGACGCCTTACCGGCAGATGTCGTTGTTCGATGAGGGACAGATGCTGGATGAGACCAGGAACTTTGTCGATGCACATGACAGTATGACGATCGGTAACAGTAAGACAGACAGTGCATTGTATACGGCCTGAGGAAGAAGAAATAAGCCTGTGTGCGGCGCAGAGAAAGAACAGTGGAATATTATGGAAGAGAAATATATTATCTGTGAGGACTCCCTGGAGGGAATCTTTACGGCAATCTATGATGCCTATGCCTTGCGGGAAGGGCATGAACATCTGCATGTACAGGTGGGAGAGACAGACAATTACAGATTGTTTGCTACGTACTTGCATAGTCAGTCGGATTTTGGCAAGACTGAGAAGGTGGTCCGTACATTGCAGGAACGGCTGGGAGAACATGTCTATGGTACCATCTGTCGTGCGGCAGCTTCCAACGGGACAGACAAAGGGGATGCGGTCTATCACACCGTGGTGGACGGCATAACATGTGGCCACGGCAGCAGTACCATGGAGAATCTGCGCAATCCTTATGTAGCCAGAACTTTTGCGCTTGCCAGGCGTACTGCTAATGAAGTGCATCATGAATTGGAATTTATCAGATTTCAGGAGTTGAAGCAGGGCGTTTTATATGCCAGGATCGGTCCGGAGAATAATGTGATGCCTTTCGTGATGCCGCATTTTGCTGACCGTCTTGCTCCGGAGGATTTCATGATCCATGATGAGAACAGGGGGTTATTTGGAGTGCACCCGGCACGCGGGGAATGGTATCTGGTATCCGGTGTGGAGCAGAATGAGGAAGAACAGCAGGTAGCCTTGCAATATTCTGACAAAGAGCAGCAGTATCAGGAATTGTTTACCCTTTTCCACAAGACGATCGCAATCAGAGAGCGGCGCAACAAACGTCTTCAGCAACAGATGCTGCCGTTGCGCTTCCAGGAGTATATGACGGAATTTATGAATCGTGAAGGTTTCTGAACTTATTATGGGAGGTTTTCTGTTAAGTGAATATTTTGCGGTCGCCAAAAATCGTCTGATTTGGACATAATAGACAGAATAAACAAATTTTTTAAAGCGCAGAAAACAAATTTGTAAGGATGTTAGAAATCTTTGTGGTAATACTCAAAGGGGTGGTTTATCGGCAAAGAAATAACCTCTTTACAAACAATGGGAAAAGTGTATAATCATCTCAAACGAGGAGAAAGTTGACAATTTCTCTATGTGTCATACATGACTGGAAAGTAAAGTTAAGGTAAGATCAGTGCCTGCGTTAAATCTGCAGGCTGAGCTGGAAAGGAGGATTGCTATGCAACACAGAATTAAATTAAGACCGGAAGAAGTGAAGGACTTTGTTTCTGCGGCTACAAAATGCGTTTTTGATGTAGATATTTCCTACAACAGATTTATCGTAGATGCAAAGTCAATTCTCGGCGTGTTAGGGCTCAATTTTAATCAGGTTTTGACAGTATCCGTCAACGGATATGATGAAGATTTTGAGAAATATCTGAAGAAATATGCAGTAGCATGTTGAGAATATAGTATGTGTCCATACATTGACTCCCTATTTAAGATAGCGTAATATCTTAAGTGGGGAGTCTTTTTGTCGGGATTCATTTTCAATGCATTGAGCATAGGAGATCACTTCGGATATAGAGAGACTGTAAAGCAGGATGGAGGAGCATTTTGGAAATACGGATTTCAGTCAGGAGCCTGGTGGAGTTTATACTGCGTTCCGGCAATATCGATAATCGAAGAGCGGCGTCCCCTGAAAATGCGATGCAGGAAGGAAGCCGCATCCACCGCATGATCCAGAGACGGATGGGGCCGGAATATCAAGCGGAAGTCGGTCTGTGCTATCTATATGATGCAGGAGAGTATGAGATCGTTGTGGAAGGACGTGCGGACGGTATCATCACGGAGGTGGCCGAGATGGCGGAGGTGTCTGCCCTGCCGGAGTACATGCCGCTTCTGTTTACAGAAACAGTACAATATCTGCAGAATGAAGCAGAGTGCGGTCTACCCTCAGAGATACCACCAGGCCAGAATGGTGTGGATGAGCAGTCGATACCGGAAGTACAGGGCGAACAGCAACAGCGGGCAGTAGATATTGAACGGATGGCGCAGCATACGCAGAGGCTGACTGTGACTATAGATGAGATCAAAGGCACTTTCCAGGACCTGAAGAAGCTGAAAGGCCCGATACCGGTGCATTTGGCACAAGCTCGCTGTTATGCATACATATATGCCGGACAGAAGAAGCTGCCGGAGATCCGGGTACGGATGACGTACTGCCATATGGAGACGGAAGAAATAAAGTATTTTCACTATGACTATACGTTTGCAGAGCTGCAGGAATGGTTTTCGGGGGTGATGGTCCAGTACCGGAAGTGGGCGGACTACAGCTTCCAGTGGCAGAAGGTCAGGCAGGCATCCATCAAGGCGCTGCAGTTTCCCTATGCTTACAGGGAAGGACAGAAGGAGTTGGCGACTTATGTCTATCAGACGATTTACCATAAGCGCAAGCTTTTCATCGAGGCGCCTACCGGTGTCGGCAAGACGATTTCCACAGTGTTTCCGGCGGTGAAGGCGATGGGTGAGGGAATGTGCGAGAAGATCTTCTATCTGACGGCCAAGACCATCACCAGGACGGTGGCGGATAATACGTTCGCCCTGCTGCGGGAACACGGGCTGCGCTGTAAGAGTGTGGTCCTGACGGCGAAGGACAAGATCTGCTTTATGGAGGAGACAGAATGTAATCCGGAGTATTGTCCATATGCGAAGGGGCATTATGACAGGATTAACGAGGCGATGTATGACCTTCTCACCCACGAGGATGTCTACAGCAGAGAGAATATAGAGATTTACGCGAAGAAACACAGGGTATGCCCTTTTGAGATGTGTCTGGATATGAGCCTGTTTTCCGATACGGTGATCTGTGATTATAACTATGTGTTCGACCCACATGTATATCTGCGCAGATTTTTTGCGGAGGGAGTGCGGGGAGAGTACATCTTCCTCATCGACGAGGCCCATAATCTGGTGGAGCGGGGGCGGAGCATGTATAGTGCGACGCTGTGTAAGGAAGATTTTCTGGCATTGAAAAGGACGGTCAAGGCCTACGACGAGCGGATTGCCGGAAATCTGGATAAATGCAACAAGGAGTTTTTGATCTTAAAGCGAGAATGTGAAAACTATCGCATCGAGGAATTTATAGATTCTTTTGTGCGGGCGCTCACCAGGCTTGGCGCAGCAATCGAAGACTTCCTGGAAGATCATGAGGACAGCCCGGTGCGGAAGGAAGTGTTGGAATTTTACTTTGAGGTATCACACTTTCTGGAAATGTATGAACTTTTGGATGAGAATTATGTGACCTATACGGAACTGGAATCGGACGGCAGTTTTATCTTAAAGCTGTTCTGTGTGAATCCGGCCAAGAATCTGCGGGAGTGCATGATGCGGGGCAGGAGTACGATTCTCTTTTCGGCGACGCTTCTGCCGATCCAATACTATAAAAGGCTGCTGGGGGCAGAAGAAGGGGACTATGAGGTCTATGCCAGATCTGTTTTCCGGCCGGAGAAGCTGGGTCTTTACATAGGAAGGGACGTGACAAGCAAATATACCAGCCGGGGCGACGAGGAATTTTACCGTATTGCTTCCTATATTAATGCGGTGATCGATAAGAGGCACGGAAACTACATGCTGTTCTTTCCCTCGCACGCTTTTTTGCGGCAGATCTATGATATCTTCATGCAATGTTTTAATGCGGATGAGAAGGTTGAGTGCATTGTCCAGGAAGATTATATGAATGAGCAGGCCAGAGAAGAATTTCTGAATCGCTTCACGGGCAATGCGGATTGTGACTTAAACGCACTGATCGACATGGAGATTGAGATGGAAGAGGAGAAGAGCCTGGTGGGCTTCTGTGTGCTGGGTGGTATTTTCAGTGAGGGGATCGACCTGAAGAATGACAGCTTGATCGGTGCGGTCATTATCGGAACAGGCCTGCCTCAGGTCTGTAATGAGCGGGAGATCTTAAAGCAGTATTTTGACGGTTGGGGAGAAAACGGATTCGACTATGCCTACCGGTATCCGGGCATGAATAAGGTATTGCAGGCGGCGGGAAGAGTAATTCGGACCGTGGAGGACTTCGGAATCGTATCGCTGTTGGATGAGCGCTTCCTGGCGCCCGCCTACCGGAGGTTGTTTCCAAGGGAATGGAGCAACTATGAGGTTGTTACAGTTGACCAGATAGGTCATAAAGTGGAACGATTTTGGGATGAGTGGCTGTAGGCGACTCATCTTTTTTGTATCATAGGAAAGTCCTCCAGGCAGGATTTCTTTTTGATCAGGCGATCAGGCTGTGCATATCTATAGTAAACGACATAACAAATTTCTGCTTCCGGTTCCTGCCAAAGCCATATACGGGAGCTTTTGCAGGACCGAAAACGAAATTTTTAATGTCGTTAACTATAAGAGAGTACAGAACTGTACGTGTATCGTCGACAAGGTCAGGTACGGTTCCGCAGCAGTGCAATCTCTTCTTTGTAAGGCGCCACTTTCTTGTCCGAATCAGTCAATGAAGGGATATAGGGAGTTTCCAGTATTTTGGGCAGATGCAGAAAGTCAGGATGGTGAACAATGTAGCGCAGTGCATCGATTCCGATATAGCCGTCACCGATGTTTGCATGGCGATCCTTGCATGCGCCCCGCTCATTCTTACTGTCATTGATATGGAAAAGGGCGATATTCTCTTTCCCAATCAGTTGATCAAATCGGTCAATTATCCCGTCGAAATCATTGACGATATCATATCCGGCATCGTGCAGATGACAGGTATCCATGCAGACGCGCAGCTTATCGTTGTGCGTCACTTTATCGAAAATGACGGCCAGCTCCTCAAAGCTGCGTCCGATTTCAGAACCCTTTCCGGCCATGGTCTCCAGTGCGATACAACAGTCCTGGTCGGCAGTAAGCACTTCGTTGAGCCCTTGAGCAATTCGGTCAATCCCGGCTTCCGTTCCCGCGCCCACGTGGGATCCGGGATGCAGGATCAGGATCCGAGAGCCCATGGCGATAGTACGCTCGATCTCCAGAGTGAGAAATTCGACCGCGATCTCATAAGTGGCAGGATTGACGGTGTTGGCCAGATTGATGATGTAGGGTGCATGGACCACGAAGCTGTCGATACCATTGTTCTGCATACACTCCCAGGCCGGCCGGATATTCAGCTGATCCAGTTCTTTTCTTCTGGTGTTCTGCGGTGCACCGGTGTATAGCATAAAGGTATCTGCGTTGTAGGATATGGCTTCCCTGACAGAGGCGAGCATCATGTCTTTGCCGCTCATGCCTACGTGGGATCCGAGTATTGGATTCATGTTAGTCCTCCTTTGCCGTTTTGTATGCTTTTTCTTTGACCACATTATACAATATTTATCGACAAGTTTCATTCTTACCTCCATGCCGAAGCAGTTCTTTTGCGAAGGCCGCGAGCCAAATTTCGAATTTGGTTCTGCGATCTCGAGTTTGTGGCTCCGGCACAAACTCGCAGTTGAAAAATCAGCACATCAGTGTGATTTTTCAACCTTATCTGTGTCGGAAGGAGAGGAAAAGACAAAAAGTGATAGAAAAAAACGAAAATGACATTTTGTTTTCGACAAAAAGGAATAGGAGTCACCAAGAGATGACACACATGTCAATGTGGATAACTTTGTGGAAATTGGGGATTTCTTTGCCGATTTGAGGTGGATTTCATAAAATAATGGGTAAAATCATGTGGAAAAGTCGATATACGGATTTTGGTTTACGGAAAAATAGACTGATTGAGTCAAAAATGGACGGGTTTATAGGATCCAGGAATTTTTGCATTTGTGAGGAAGGTATGGTAGAATAACGAAGGGAGTAGCCGTCTATTTCCGGCTTCAGACCAAAGAACAAAGAGGGGAATTTAAGAACCTAACAAGAAAGGAACAGGGAAAGCTATGTGGGCTTATGAAAGTGTTTTTTATCAGATCTATCCGTTGGGATTTTGCGGAGCGCCGTTTGAGAACGACGGGAAGTTGGAGCATCGTATCATGAAAGTGAACGATTGGATTGTGCATATGAAGAAGCTGGGGATCAATGCGGTATACTTTTCGCCGGTGTTTCAGTCGGATACTCATGGATATAATACGAGGGACTATCACACCATCGATTGCAGGCTGGGAACCAATGAAGACTTCAAGGAAGTGTGTGACAACCTGCACGAGAACGGAATCAAAGTAGTGCTGGATGGTGTGTTCAATCATGTGGGCAGAGGCTTCTGGGCATTTCAGGATGTGCTGAAGAACCGGGAGAACTCCCCTTACCTCAGCTGGTTTAATATTAATCTTGGCGGCAACTCCAATTATAATGACGGGCTGTGGTATGAGGGCTGGGAAGGCAACTATGATCTGGTCAAGATCAATCTGCGGCATGAGGATGTAATCCGTCATATCCTGGACAGTGTCAAGGGCTGGGTAGACGAATTCGATATCGACGGTCTGCGTCTGGATGTGGCATACTGTCTGGATCATGACTTTGTGAGAAGGCTGCGGACTTTCACGGAAGGTCTGAAGCCGGAGTTCTATCTGCTGGGCGAGATGCTGCATGGGGATTATAACCAGATGGTCAATGACCAGATGCTGCATTCGGCGACTAACTATGAATGCTATAAGGGACTCTTTTCCAGTTTCAACAGTATGAACATGTTCGAGATCAATCATTCGCTGCTGCGGCAGTTCGGTCCGGAGAACTGGACTCTGTACAGGGGCAAGCATATGCTGTCGTTTGTGGATAACCATGACGTGACCAGGATCGCCAGCAATCTGACCAACGAGAAACACCTGCCGCTGATCTATGCCCTGTGTTTTGGCATGCCGGGGATCCCGTGTGTTTACTATGGCAGTGAGTGGGGAGCCAAGGCTCATAAGAACGAGGGCGATCCGGCTCTGCGTGCCTGCTTTGAAGAACCGGAATGGAATGACCTGTGTGATTGGATCGCACATTTAAGTGAGGCGAAGAAAGCGTCCGAGGCACTCAATTACGGTGAATTCCGTTCGGTCGTGCTGACCAACAAACAGTGCATCTTCGAGCGCAAGACGGCAGACGAGAGAGTATTGGTAGCCATCAACGCGGACAGTGAATCGTATACGGCACATTTTGATGCGGGCTGCGGTATGGCGGTGGATCTGATCAGCGGAGAAGACCATGACTTCGGTGGTGGCAGCGAACTTCCCCCTTACAGTGCATATTTCTGGAAGATGGAGAAATAACATTGCGGCTGGATGCCTGAAACCGTAAAGTTATCGGCGAGTACTACGTACTCAATGCCCATGCAGCAAGATGCAGGGCACCGTGAATAATAACGAACTGCTACCGAGATTACAATAAATTCACAAAAAACTATTGACAAAATTGTAGAATTTAACTATTATTTTTTCTGAGTTTCAGAGTTGGGACTTCTTATTATTATATAGAAGTCCCCTTTTTTAACAGAACCGTGTCAGTAGTGGAATTGTGTGATCTGAACGGTCCTGCAGGAAATGTCTGGAACGAACCCGGAAGCTGATCCTTTTCATGCGAAGCAGGAGAAGCGGAACGGAAAACGAGGAGAAGAAAAAGGAGGAGAAAATTATGAAGAAAAGAATGTTGAGTCTTGTACTGGCAGGCGTTATGACAGCTACACTGCTGACAGGCTGCGGCGGTTCCGCAGGGACGGATGCAGGAAGCGCAGACGGCGCGGCAGAAGAGACAACAGAGGCGGAAGCAGAGCCAGCAGAGACAGAGGTGTCTGAGGAGACAACGGGCGACGAGGCGGCGGCAGAGGATAGTTCTGCAGAAGCATCCGGTGACAGCGCAGGCGGCACTTTCAAGATCGGTGGTATCGGCCCCCTGACCGGCAGCAACGCAGTTTACGGCATCGCAGCCATGAACGGTTCTCAGATCGCAGTGGATGAGATCAACGCGGCAGGCGGTATCAACGGTATGACGGTTGAATTGAATTTCCAGGATGACGAGACGGATTCCGAGAAATCGGTTAATGCGTACAATGCGCTGAAAGACTGGGGTGTACAGGTGCTCGATGGATGTGTGACCAGTGCATGTTCTATCGCAGTCTCCGCGAAGACGGCAGAGGACAATATTTTCCAGCTGACCCCTTCAGGCTCCGCGGTCGAGTGTGTGGCTAACCCGAATTCGTTCCGCGTATGCTTTTCCGACCCGAATCAGGGCGCGGCATCTGCGCAGTACATCGGTGAGCACGGTCTGGCAACGAAGGTCGCCGTGATCTACGACAGTTCTGATGTGTATTCTTCCGGTATCTATGAGAAATTCGTGGCGGAGGCAGAGAGCCAGTCTTTCGAGGTGGTGACAGCAGGCGCGTTTACGGCTGATAACAAGACAGATTTTTCCGTACAGTTGCAGCAGGCTAAGGATGCAGGTGCCGATCTGGTATTCCTGCCGATCTACTATAACGAAGCGGCTTTGATCTTGAAGCAGGCTGCTGATATGGGCTTTGAAGTGAAGTTCTTCGGCTGTGACGGTCTGGACGGCATCCTGGGTGTGAAGAATTTTGACGCTTCCCTGACAGAGGGCGTTATGCTGTTGACTCCTTTCGCAGCAGATGCGACAGACGATCTGACAGTGCAATTTGTTACAACTTATGAAGAGAAATTCAATGAGACACCTAACCAGTTTGCGGCAGACGGCTATGATGCGATCTATACTATCAAGGCAGCTGCTGAGAAGGCCGGCATCACGGCAGATATGTCCAACGAGGAGATCTGTGCGGCTATGCAGACGGCTATGACAGAGATCACAGTGGACGGCCTGACAGGCGAGGGTATCACATGGGATGCTTCCGGTGAGCCGACGAAGGAGCCGAAAGCAGTCGTGATCAAGGACGGCGTGTATACAGCAATGTAAAGATAACAGTTAAGGCATGAAGTTATATTTATAGTAAACGACATAACAAATTTCTGCTTCCGGTTCCTGCCAAAGCCATATACGGGAGCTTTTGCAGGACCGAAAACGAAATTTTTAATGTCGTTAACTATATAAACTGAGAATGAAAGTTTGGGGCTGCACTAAGATGACCGGAGGGCTATCTTAGTGCATTTCCATAAGTTTGCCGATAAGTGGAACGGGAATCGGCAGGAATCCGCCACCAGGCATCTATGTGACGGAATGGATGGAGTATGATCTGCCAGACAGATCTTAAATCGTGTGAGTGTGTGATGAGGAAAACTGAGGTGTGAGTATGAGTTTTGTGGCCCATTTGATCAACGGAATAAGTTTAGGAAGTGTATATGCGCTGATCGCGCTTGGATATACAATGGTGTACGGGATTGCCAAGATGTTGAATTTTGCCCACGGTGATGTCATTATGATCGGGGGCTACGTGGTGTTTGTGACGGCGAGCAGCCTGGGGATCAATCCGTTGGCGGCGATCATCGTCTCGATGGCAGCATGTACCTTGCTCGGGGTGACCATAGAGCGGGTGGCATACAGACCTTTGCGGGGAGCTTCTCCGCTGGCCGTGCTGATCACGGCGATCGGTGTGAGTTATCTGCTGCAGAATGTGGCGCTGCTGGTATTTGGTTCCGATACGAAGGCTTTCAGCAATGTGGTGACACTGCCGAATCTGGAGTTGTTTGACGGACAGCTGATCATCAAGAGTGTGACGATCGTGACGGTCATCGTCAGCATTATCATTATGGTCGGCCTGACCCTTTTCGTCAAGAAGACGAAGATCGGGCGTGCCATGACGGCAGTCTCGGAGGATCAGGGAGCCGCACAGCTTATGGGCATCAATGTAAACGGTACGATCGCCGTGACTTTTGCCATCGGGTCTTCTCTGGCGGCGGTGGCCGGCGTGCTCTTATGTTCCGCCTATCCGTCCCTGACTCCTTATACCGGTTCCATGCCGGGTATCAAGGCGTTTGTGGCTGCGGTGTTTGGCGGGATCGGTTCGATTCCCGGCGCTTTTATCGGTGGGATCTTATTGGGTGTTATTGAGAATCTGAGCAAAGCCTATATCTCTTCCCAGCTTGCGGATGCAATTGTGTTCAGTATTCTGATCATCGTGCTGTTGGTAAAGCCTACGGGACTTCTCGGCAAGAAAGTTTTGGAGAAGGTCTAGGGAACCGGGGATCGTGCGCAGTATGACAGTGATGCAGGATAGAAGACACGTTGGTGAGAAGTTCCTGGCCATAGACGGCCGGCAGAAGGATGTGTTGCCGGCAGAGGATGTCTGGGGCGGGACAAAGGAAGGGCATGGATATGGAAATGAAAATAAACAAATCTAAATTAAGTAAATCGACGAAGAATGATCTGATCACCTATGGGATGGTGATCCTCACATATATCGTGGTACAGCTCCTGGTATCCATGGGGCATGTATCCAGTCTGATCCAGGGACTTCTGGTTCCTTTTTGTACTTATGTTATCGTGGCGGTGGCGCTGAATCTCACGGTGGGCATTCTGGGCGAGCTGAGTCTGGGACATGCGGGATTCATGTGTGTGGGCGCCTTTGCCAGCGCAGTCTTCTCACTGGCTTTTAAGGATGTACTGCCGGGAGGCCTGCGGTTTTTCATGGCGCTACTGATCGGTGCCGCGGCTGCCGCGCTGATAGGATTTCTGGTGGGCATACCGGTGCTGCGGCTGCGGGGCGACTATCTGGCTATCGTGACGCTGGCGTTCGGTGAGATCATCAAGAATATCATCAATGTATTATATCTGGGCGTGGACAGCAAGGGTGTTCATTTTTCTATGAAAGACGCCTTGTCTCTTCAGCTGGAAGAGGACGGAGTAATGTTGATCAAGGGTGCGCAGGGTGTTACGGGTACGCCTAACGATTCGAATTTCACGGTGGGTGTGATCTTGATCCTGATCACTTTATTTATCGTATTGAATTTTATTCATTCGAGAACGGGGCGCGCGGTCATGTCGATTCGTGACAACCGGATCGCTGCCGAGTCGGTGGGCATCAATGTGACGAAATACAAGCTGATCGCTTTTACCGTCTCTGCATCGTTGGCGGGGGTAGCGGGGGTTCTGTATGCACATAACCTGTCCACGTTGAATGCGCTGCCGAAGAATTTCGGATACAACATGTCGATCATGATCCTGGTATTTGTGGTGCTGGGCGGCATAGGCAATATCCGCGGCTCCATCGTTGCGGCGGTGCTCTTAACATTGCTGCCGGAAGTGCTGCGGGGATTGAGCGATTACCGGATGCTGATCTATTCGATCGTGCTGATCGTGATGATGATCTTCAACTGGAGCCCGAACGCGGTATTTTTCAGAAAGCGGCTGAAACAGAAATTTCTACCGGGCAGGAAAGCGGAAAAGGAGGAGGCATAAAGGATGAATAAATTCTCTGAGGAAAAGACGGTACTGTTAGAGACAAAGAACCTGGGAATCTCCTTTGGCGGCCTGCGGGCGGTGAATGCATTTGATATTTCGGTGGAAAAAGGGCAGCTATACGGGCTGATCGGGCCAAACGGCGCCGGTAAGACGACGATCTTTAACTTGCTGACGGGCGTGTATACGCCGGATGAGGGTGCGATCTTGTTAGACGGCGTGAACTTGACGGGCAAAAAGACGATCGATATCTGTAAGGCAGGTATCGCGAGAACATTTCAGAATATACGTCTGTTCAGCGATATGCCGGTGCTTGACAATGTGAAAGTGGGTCTGCACAACCACTATCCGTATTCTACTTTAGAGGGGATCTTACGCCTGCCCCGTTACCATAAGGTGGAACAGGAAATGAATGCCAGGGCGATGGAACTGCTGGAAGTGTTCGGGTTGGAAGGTTATGCGGGCTATAAGGCGGAGAATCTGCCTTACGGACAGCAGAGAAAGCTGGAGATAGCCAGGGCCATGGCGACGAATCCCAAACTTCTGCTTCTGGATGAGCCGGCGGCCGGCATGAATCCCAATGAGACGAAGGAACTGATGGAGACGATCCGCTTCGTTAGAGACCGTTTTGAGATGACGATCTTGCTGATCGAGCATGACATGAAGCTGGTGGCCGGTATCTGTGAGAAACTGACGGTGTTAAATTTCGGGGAAGTGCTGGCACAGGGAGAGACGCAGGAAGTACTGAACGATCCGGATGTCATTACGGCTTATTTAGGGGAATGATTGAGCAAAATGAGAGAGAAGCGGCGCATAGTAGGAGGAAGTTAGTATGGCGATGTTGGAAGTAAATGATCTCCATGTGCATTATGGTGTGATAGAGGCAATCAAGGGAATCAGTTTTGAAGTGGAGCAGGGAGAGGTCATTGCCCTGATCGGTGCGAACGGCGCCGGGAAGACAACGACTTTGCACACGGTCACGGGTCTGATCAAGCCTACCAGCGGCAGCATTATTTTTGAAGGCAAAGATATCACGAAGACACCGGGGTACAAGATCGTACCCATGGGAATGGCCCATGTGCCGGAGGGGCGCCGTGTGTTCGCACAGTTATCGGTGTATGACAATCTGATGATGGGTGCATACACGCGGAAGGATAAGAACGAGATCAAAGAGAATCTGCATATGGTGTATGAGCGTTTTCCCCGTCTCGAGGAGCGCAAAACGCAGATGGCAGGGACATTGAGCGGCGGTGAACAGCAGATGCTGGCCATGGGGCGCGCGCTGATGAGTCAGCCGAGCATCATACTGATGGATGAGCCGTCCATGGGATTGTCGCCTATCTTCGTCAATGAGATCTTCGATATTATTAAGCGGGTCAGCCAGTCGGGCACGACGGTACTTCTGGTGGAACAGAATGCCAAGAAGGCGCTGGCGATCGCGGATCGGGCTTATGTACTGGAGACCGGTACGATCTCTTTGGAGGGAGATGCCGGTGAATTGATGCATAATGATGCCGTGAAGAAAGCGTATTTGGGCGAGTAGGTAATAATGACTGCTCTGTAAATAGAGAAACAACTGTTGGCTGACTAAATTTAACAAAATTTAGCCAGCCGATTTGTTTGTAATAGGGGTATGTTTAAGTATATTTTTTTAGTATAATAGAAAAGTGAAGATTGGGTTCTGGAGGAAGATACAATGGCTAAGAAAGTGAAGCTGGCGGATATTGCGCAGCGGACAGGTGTCAGCACCGTAACGGTGTCCAAGGCATTGACGGGACAGAAAGGCGTCAGCGAGGAAATGCGGGAACGGATCAAGAGGCTGGCGGATGAGATGGGATATGTGCAGCCGTCCAAGGAGAGAAGGACCGGACCGGAGAGAAGTTACAATATCGGCCTGCTGGTGGAGGCAAGCTATATTGATAAATACGATTCCTTTTATCTGCAGATGTACCAGAAAGTCGCCACGAAAGCGATGGATGCCGGGTGCTTTACGTTGATGGAGGTGATCGACAGGCAGAAGGAAGGGGAATATACATTACCCAGACTCCTGCGGGAGCAGAAGGTGGACGGAATCGTCATTTTGGGCAAGATGCCGGAGACTTTTCTAACATTTTTGAAGCGGCAGTCTATGCTGCCTGCCGTTTATATGGACTTTACGGATGAAGGCCAGGATGTGGATGCGGTCGTCTCGGATAGTTTCTACGGGGCGTATCAGTTGACCAACTATCTGTTCCAGATGGGGCATGAACGGATCGCGTATGTGGGTACGCTTATGGCTACCAGTTCTATCACAGATCGATATCTTGGGTATGTCAAATCCATGCTGGAGCATGGGAAGAAGATCAGGGAAGACTGGGTGATCGACGATCGGGATAGGGCGAGCGGCTATATTGATGAAGTGAATTTTCTGAAATTACCGGAGGATATGCCCACCGCCTTTGTGTGCAACTGCGACTTGACTGCGGGGCGGATGGTCAACAAGTTGAAAGAGAACGGATATCGCGTGCCGGAGGATGTCTCGGTGGTGGGATACGACAACTTTATCTATCCCGGCATCTGTGATGTGGAGATCACGACTTATGAGGTGGATCTGGGCCGGATGGCCCAGTGTGCGGTGGATGTGATGTTGGAGAAGCTGCAGACGGGTGAAGGGTATGTGCCGAGTATCCATACCGTTGAGGGGCATATGGTGATAAAAGACAGCGTATGCGCGCGGTGATCTGTAGTTTGTTAGGAGCAGGCGTTTGGTGGACAGATCCTTGAGTCTGCCGGATGTCTGCTTAAGTCTTTTTCGGGTCAATGCCGAGTCTTTTTATGTCTGTGAGAAGTATATCTTGTGTCAATCCCTTTTTTTTTAAAGTAAAATTAGCTTAATATAAAACTGTATGATAAATAAAATAGACAAAAATAAGCTCTCAAAATCATGCATAAATGCCAAAAACACATTTATTTAAGTTAAAATATTGAAAATATAGACTAAAAATAATATAATCTTAACCAGGTAGTTGCGATTAATTTAGCCTATGTGAAATTGAGATTAACTTGTAATAAGGTATCCGTAAACATGGCTTCTATAGTTAACGACATTAAAAATTTCATTTTCGGTCCTGCAAAATCTTCCGTATATGGCTTTGGAAGGAACCGGAAGCAGAAATTTGTTATGTCGTTTACTATAACAGAGAGCATGGCGGATGCAATAGGGGATGGGTGGATGAAAGAGCTGAAAGCGACGACCGGGTATGAAATGGCTTTGGCTGTGGAAGGCAGTGTGAACGGATGTGAAGTTGTATTGGAAGGGGCGGCATCAGCTGCGGCGAAGAGATACTGCCTTTTGAGGACCGGCTTTTTCGGGGATACTGGTAAAGGTATAAGCTTGTTGACTCTCGTATTGTTGGCAGGGCTGGTCGTGAAATCATTCTATCCAATAGAAATTCCGTCTTTTGCACAGAATGATTCCGGAGTGGAGGCCCATAATGAGTTTACACAAGAACTTAGTGCGGAAAATTTCGTTCCGGGATATCGGGAGTATGAGTCGGCTTTTGCAGCGGTTTACCCTAAGCAGGAGATCAGAGTTGACGTGGAGGACTGCACCGGGTATGAGGAAACGGGCCAGACTGTGAAACCTGTGATTTATACGGATCATCAAGGGGTGTCAGGTGACGGTATCTATATGGAAGAGAATTGTCAGACAGATTTTAGCGTGGATGTGGAAGAAGAAGGGTTTTATGAGCTTTCGCTGGAATACGCCCCGGTTACGGAGAGCGACTCTGCGGTGGAATGCAGCATTTTGATCGACGGGGAAGTACCTTATAGAGAGTTGGAGAGAGTCTGTTATGATCGTATATGGACACGAGACACGCAGTCTTCGGAAGCCGGATGCTACCTGACGGAGCAGGCTGAATGGATCACAGGGGTTACGTATGACAGGGAACGTCGCATTGCAGAACCGTTGTCGGTGTATCTGACGAAGGGCGAACACAGGGTGTCTCTTATTTCCATAGAAGAACCGATGCTGCTGCATCAGATCATATTCAGTCAGAAAAGACAGATTCAGGAGTACAGGGACGTCAAGGGATTTTGGGATGCGGTGGGCATTCGGGCGGTTCGGGGGAGAACGGTCGTGATTGAGGCAGAACAGGTTGACAGGACATCTGCACGGATGGAATATCCTGAACGGGAAGAAGTCGGAATGGCCGCAATGCCGCTGAGGGCTTTGGCACATGCGAAAGAAGCAAAGCGCAGTATGATCGGTGGTGAGTCCTGGGATAAGGCCGGATCATGGTTCGAGTGGGAATTTGAAGTGGAAGAATCCGGTTATTATCAGATTTCCCTATGTTTTTGCCAGAATTATGCACGGGAAGGTGCGTGCAGGAAGATCATGCTGGACGGCGCTGTGCTTTTCCAGGAGATGGAACGCTATGGTTTCGCTTATGGATGGGGCTGGAAGGAGGATGTGTTATAGTTAACGACATTAGAAATTTCGTTTTTGGCCTTGCAGGTGCTTCCGCATATGGCTCCTGCAAGAGACGGAAACAGAAATTTGTTATGTCGTTTACTATAGCTGATGATACAGGAGATCCCTATGTCTTCTATATCAAAGAGGGCAGACACACGCTCCGCATAGAAGCAGTACCGGGAGAGACAGAGGTAGAAAAAGCCGGAATCGGACAGGTGCAGCCGCTGGCGATCGACTGGATCCGCATTGTACCTGCCGGTAATGTTTAGACAGGAACTGCCGGGTATCAAAAGGCTAAAAAATGATAGCCGACAGTTCCAATATTTCTTCCCGCTGTGGTTGTGGAACCCCCTTCAAATGGTATATACTATAGTGAGCGACAAACAGAGCTGTCGTACACTATGACCCATCGGGGGATGCGTTTGATCTTTGCGAGGCAGATCCTGCATTTCAATGCTGCAAAGATTGGCGCAGGAAATCCTGTACAGGAAAGGAGAAGGGATGGAGAATAAGATTTTTGACACTAAATTATATGCTGCCTCGGCCAGGGCCGTGGCGGCGGAAGGTATTGTCATGCTGCGCAATGAGGGGCAGGTGCTGCCACTTGGCAAGGGCGAGAAGATCGCACTTTTTGGAAGAGGACAGTTCAATTATTATAAGAGCGGTACAGGTTCCGGCGGTCTGGTCAATACGAGTTATGTGACAGGGATACGGGAAGCGCTGGCAGAGAGCGAGTTCGTGCTCAATGGGGAACTGCAGGCGGTTTACGAAGAATGGCTTAAGGAAAATCCTTACGATGCGGGCGCGGGCTGGGCAGGAGAACCGTGGTTCCAGAAGGAGATGCCGCTGACGAAGGAATTGGTGGACAAGGCCAGACAGGAGTCTGACACGGCGGTGGTAGTGATCGGCAGAACTGCCGGGGAAGATCAGGATAATAAAGCGGAAGCCGGAAGCTACCTGTTGACGGAAGCAGAGGAAGAGATGCTTGATCTGGTATGCGGTTCTTTTGACCGTACGGTGGTGCTTTTGAATGTGGGTAATATCATCGACATGAAGTGGGTAGAACGTTATCAGCCTGCAGCAGTCCTGTATGTATGGCAGGGTGGACAGGAAGGCGGCAATGGTGTCCTGGACGTATTGTCGGGACGGGTGACACCTTCCGGTAAGCTGACGGACACGATCGCCAAGGATATCACGGACTATCCGTCCACCGTTAACTACGGGGATGAGAAGCGCAATATTTATCAGGAGGATATCTATGTAGGATATCGTTATTTTGAGACCTTTGCCAAGGACAAGGTTCTTTATCCTTTCGGCTTCGGACTTTCCTATACGACCTTTGCGGTGGAGGCAAAACTTGATGAGGCGGCAGGAGATGCTGCGGATGCAGACATTGTGGTCAGCGCACAGGTGACCAATACGGGTTCCGTTGTCGGTAAAGAAGTGGTACAGGTTTACTGTGAGGCGCCTCAGGGAGTACTTGGCAAGCCGGCCAGAACTCTTTGCGGATTTGCCAAGACGAAAGAACTTGCACCGGGTGAGACGCAGACACTCCAGATTCCGGTTTCCTGGTACACGGTGTCTTCTTATGATGACAGCGGTGTTACAGGTCATAAATCCTGCTGGATCTTAGAGGCGGGAGAGTACATATTCCATGTGGGAACGGATGTGCGGAGCGCTTTCCCCGCGGGTACTATAATATTGCAGGAGACAAGAGTGGTGAGAGAAGCGGAAGAAGCCTGCGCGCCGGTGACCGCTTTTGAGCGGATGAAGCCCGAGGCGGACGGTCAGGGCGGTTTCAAGGCAGGGTATGAGGCGACGCCACTGCGCACGGTGAACCCGGGAGACCGCCGGGCGGAAAGACTGCCGGAGAACACTGCCTGCACGGGAGACCAGGGCTATAAGCTGTCCGATGTGGAGAAGGGTGACGTGTCAATGGAGACTTTCCTGGCACAGCTGTCGGATGAAGACCTGTGTTGTATGATAAGAGGAGAGGGTATGTGTTCTCCGAAGGTGACGCCGGGTACGGCGGGCGCTTTCGGTGGCGTTACAGAGGGGCTGCAGGATTTCGGTATTCCGGTGGCCTGCTGCGCGGACGGTCCCAGCGGTATCCGTATGGACTGCGGCAGCATCGCCTTTGCCATGCCTAACGGCGCGTGTCTGGGCAGTACTTTCAATGAGGCATTGTCGGAGGAACTGTTTGAATGGGAAGCCTTGGAACTGCGTAAGAATAAAGTGGACACCTTGCTGGGTCCGGGTATCAACCTGCACAGGAATCCTTTGAACGGAAGAAACTTTGAGTATTTCAGTGAGGATCCGTTTGTAACGGGACGGATGGCGGCGGCGCAGCTGCGGGCTATGGGACGATACGATGTGACCGGCACGATCAAACATTTTGCCTGTAACAGTCAGGAACACAAGAGGAATTTCGTGGAAGCGGTGGTATCGGAACGGGCGCTCAGAGAGCTGTATCTGAAGTGCTTCGAGATCGCGGTGACGGACGGCGGCGCTTATTCTATCATGACATCTTACAATCCCATCAACGGCTTCTGGTCCGCCAGCAATTACGATATGCTGACCACGATCCTGCGCGGCGAGTGGAAGTATGACGGTATCGTGATGACGGACTGGTGGGCGAAGGGCAACGATGAGAACGAGACAGGCAGTGTGGAGAACGTGGCGGCTATGGTGCGTGCCCAGAATGATCTGTTCATGGTGACGGCAGATTCCGCAAAGAACACACAGAGTGACAATTCTGCGGAAAGCCTGGAGAAGGGGACAGTTACGAGGGGTGAGTATCTGCGCAGTGCCGCGAATATCTGTCGCTATCTGCTGCGAACGCCTGCCTATGCGCGTATGATGGGAAGAGAGAGCGAGCTGGATAGACAGCTGGCGGCTGTTGCGGCACAGGAGACGGAATCCTTCGGTGAACTGGTACGGCTTGCGATATTGGAGAAAGAGACGACTCTGCCCGCAGAGCAGATTCCGACTGCCAAGGGCAGCACCATTAACTTTGAACTGAATCTCAGCGAGAGAGGCGTTTACAGGCTGGAACTGGTGTGCAGGATCGTAGGCCAGAGCAGTTTGGCACAGGTGCCGCTTACGGTATCACAGGATAAGCAGATCGTGAAGACAATCTCCCTGACCGGTGAGGATACGGAGTGGCGGACCGAGACTGTCACGCTGCATCCTTCCTTCCACAATACGACCTTCCTGAAATTCTTCTTCGGCCAGGGCGGCATGGAGATCAAGGAGGCGAGACTTATGCTGGAGGAATCCTGGGAAGAGAAGTTTCAGGCTGTGAAGAAGGTACATCAAGAAGAGACCGGCGAATAAGGCATAGAGATTTCTATTTATAACATACATAAAACAACTGCTACAGACAGTACCGTGGCAGTTGTTTTTTTGTCTTTTTCTAGGAGAGGGGAGTATCTTCCTTGTTCTCCACGTACAGGTTCCTGTACTGGGAAGGAGTCATCTTGTGCCTTTTCTTGAAGGCGCGCATGAAATTCTCCGGGTTTTCATATCCGATCATCTTACTGATCTGGTTGACCGTCAGTGTTGAGTTCTTTAGGAGCAGGTCGGCTTTCTGGAAACGGATCTGTTTTAACAGCTGGGAAAAGGTGCAGCCGAAGAGTTTCTTGATATACCGGGAGCAGTAGGGAACGGTATAGTGCAGATGAGCGGCCAGTTTCTCCAGTGTGATGGTGGAATAGTTTTCCTGTACATACAAGAGGATCTCATGGTCGCTGTTGCCCAGTGGAACGGTCTGAGTGGCTGCCTGCCAGTGTTTGGATAGGCGCAGCAGCAGGACCATCAGCATTCCGGTCAGAATACGGTCCGTATAGTTGTCCGGGGCGAGCATTTCACCAAACATATCCAGGATGTGCTCACGAACTTCCGCATTATCCCCCGTGCGGAAGAGCAGATACTGTTCGCTGTTCTCATTATAGATACTGCCCAGCAGGAAACGGCTGAGTATATCCTGTCCTTTGAGGAGTCCCGCACAGATTTCCGTGAAGGCGGACAGGCGGACTAGAATCTTGATGGCGTTGCACTCCGTGCAGGCGCTCTGGGCGTGCCTTGCTGCGGGCGGGAGAATGCAGAAGTCTCCGGTGGTGAAGGTCTGGACGGTCTGGTTGATCACATGGACGCTGCTGCCGGACAGTACATAGATGATCTCGAAGTAGGTGTGGGTGTGCTCCGGAATCTCCATGACGGAAGGTTTGAACAGAACCACGGTGCGCTCCACATCGGTGGGGATGTCATAGACATCGTAGATGACATTCAAGATATGGCTCCAGGTGACCAGTGGAATATTATGAGAATCACAGTCCACCGGTATTTTGGACAACAACGTAAAGAAATCGCCAAAATCTGAGTGGGGGGGGGAATTGTGAAGACGGGAATTCATGGACTTTTCCTTGTCGGATTCCGTATAAAGATAGTCGTAAATCTGCGCCTTATTCATGACTGCTCCCCCTTGTCTCTTAGTCTCCTGATCCAGGCATTTTTATCTTACGGTCATATTGCCCACTTCATTTTATACGGTAAAAAAGGAAGCGCACTATAGATAAATTATCTTTTTTATATGCATTTTTTGACCATTCTTATCATAAATGACAGGTGACATTAAGTAAAAAAAGCGTGGAAAATGCGTATTTACTGGATTTTCAGGTCACAGGACCAGGCAATGCAATGAATGATGCAAATTATACAAGTTGACGAAAAAAGTTAAGAAATGATAGTCGAATTAGACAAGCAATACAACTGTAAAACGTTTGAGTTATTGTTATAATTATTCATGTGCACACGGAAATGTGTAAAAATCTTACAAAAAAGAATAAAGATTCAGGGGGTAAGAGTATGGTTGCTAAAGGCAAGGGAGGGGCCAATAAGAAAGAGAAGATTTCCTTGGCTCTGATATGGAAACAGAGGTATTTGCTGATGATGTCACTGCCGTTTGTCATATGGCTCATCATCTTCAAGTACATTCCGCTCTGGGGATGGACGATGGCGTTTCAGGAGGTGAAGCCGGCGACATTTGCGCTGCCGATCTGGGAGCGGCCGTTTGCGGGATTCGAGAATTTCGTGAAGGCTTTCGAGGACAGACTGTTCAAGCAGACGATGATCAACACGCTCGGTATCAGTGTCCTGCAGATTGCAGTGGGTACGATCGTCGCGATTCTCTTTGCAGTATTGCTCAATGAACTAATGTTCACGAAATTCAAGAAAGTAACGCAGACCATTTCCTATCTGCCGCACTTTGTATCCTGGGTTATCATCGCCAGTATCGCCAAGAATATCTTCAACGACGGCGGCGTTATCGATTCCCTGGTTGGTACCAACCTGCATTTGATGAGTACTAATTCTCCGCTGATCTGGATGGTCATCGTCATCATTGATTGCTGGAAAGAGATGGGCTGGAACGCTATCATCTATCTGTCTTCCATGGCAGGTATCGATCCGGGCCTGTACGAGGCGGCGCAGATCGACGGTGCGAACCGTTTCCAGAGAATATGGCATATCACTCTGCCGGGAATCCGGCCCACGATCATCGTTCTGCTGATCATGAGCATTGGCGGTGCGCTCAATGTAGGCATGGAGAGACAGATGCTCCTCAGTAATGCACTGGTACAGGATCACACGATGGTTCTTTCCTGGTTCTCCTACATAAGAGGTATTAAGAGCAGCGATTACGGCCTTGGTACTGCACTCGGTGTATTCCAGTCCATAGTAGGCGTTACGCTTCTGATGATCGCGAATAAGATCGCCAGTCTGGTCGGCGAAGACAAATTGGTATAGAGTGAGGTGGCGAGATGAAAAATTTACATAAAACATGGTTCGACTATTTTCTTTTGTTATTTTTTGTGATCATCCTGGTCGTGACGTTGTATCCGTTTATGAATGTGCTTGCGATCTCCCTGAACGACGCAACGGATACGATCAAGAACATTAACTTTATCATTCCGCGTCATTTTACGCTGGCCAACTACAAGTATGTATTTAAAGAAGGCGGAATCGTACAGCCGTTGTTCATCTCCATCGCCAAGACCGTGATCGGAACTCTGGCGGGTGTGATCTGTACGGCGATGCTGGCTTACACTTTAAGCCGTCGGGATTTCGTGTTCCATAAGTTCTTCACACTGCTTTTTGTCATTACCATGTATGTAGGCGGCGGTATGATCCCGGAATACCTTTTGATCGTCCGCACATTACATCTGGGAGACAATTTCCTGGTTTACATCATTCCGGGTCTGATCTGGGTCTACAATATGATCCTTGTCCGTTCCTTTATCGACGGACTGCCGGGAGCTCTGCAGGAAGCGGCGAAGCTGGACGGAGCCAACGACTTCCAGATTTGGTACAAGGTCGTTATGCCTCTGTGTACACCGGTCATTGCGACTATTGCCCTGTATTATGCGGTTGGACAGTGGAACTCCTTCATGGATACTTATCTGTATGCGAAGAAGCTGCCCACTCTGCAGTATAAGCTGTACGAGATCATGTCTCAGGCGACGATGCAGCTGGATACGCACACCACCACCAATGCCACTCAGGCGGTAACGCCTATGGCGATCCGTATGGCGGTAACGGTAGTGGCGACGGTGCCGATCATCATCGTATATCCTTTCGTACAGAAGTATTTCGTAGGCGGTATGACACTTGGTTCCGTGAAAGACTGATGCAGTTCCACTCATTATGAATTGATTAAGTTTTACATAGATCAATTAAAGAATAAAGGAGGACTTAAACATGAAAAGGAAGAAGATTTTGGCTCTGCTTGCAGTGGGAGCGCTGCTGGCAAGTACGCTGACCGGTTGTGGCGGCGGTGACGCGGCGTCCGGAGATGCTGGAAGCGCAGGAGACTCTCAGGGAGCAGCAGAAGGTGACGGCGCACAGGCAGACAGTGGAGATGACACTTCGCCCATTACCTTTGAGTATTACAATGCGGACGGTAAGAACGGTAACTGGAGTGAGACGCCGGTTGGTGCGGCGATCACGGAGGCTACCGGCGTGACACTGGAGATCACCTATCCGGTATCCAGTACCGGTGATGCCAGTGAGGATGTGGCATTGATGATCGCCAACGACGATTATCCGGATATGATCTACTCCAAAGCAGCCGTAACGAACCTTTACGAAGCAGGCGCGCTGATTGATATGACGGATCTGATCGAGCAGTACGGCCCCAACATCAAGAAGATGTACGGAGACGAGTTTGAGAAGCTGAAATGGGGCGCTGACGATCCTGGTATCTACCAGCTGTCTTATGCGGGTGTGCGGGGTAAGATCCTTACTACAGGCGGAACCTGCCAGATCCAGTATGCAGTGCTGGCAGAGAATGACTATAAATATCCTACGACACTGGCAGAGTATGAAGAGATGATTAAATCATACCTGGCAGCGCATCCGACCACAGAGGACGGTCTGGAGACCATCGGTATCTCCATGAGCGCATCCGACTGGCACTGGATGATCACACTTGGCAACCCGGCAGGCTTTATCGCAGATGCGGCGCCGGATAACGGACAGTGGCTGATCGACGAGAATTACAACTGTACATACAAGCATTCCAGCGATGACGAGAAGGAATATTTCAGATGGCTGAGCCGTATGTATGACGAAGGCATTCTGGATCAGAACTTTGCGACACAGACAGATGACGACTATATTGCGAAGCTTTCCAGTGGTCGTGTAATTGCGATTACCGATGCGAACTGGCATTATATGCAGGCATGTGCAACTCTGAATGCAGATGGCAAGCAGGATAAGACATACTGTGGTCTGCCGGTTGTTATGGATCCAAACGACAAGGCTCCCACACTGATGTATCAGGGTCTGCAGGTTGGATATGGCCTTGCCATCACCAAGAGTTGTGAAGATCCCGTGCGTGCGATCAAGTTCCTGGATTACCTGTGCTCCGACGAAGGCGCTGTTCTTTACAGGTGGGGTATTGAAGGGGAAAATTATCAGGTAGATGAGAATGGTATGAGATATCGTACCGAGGAAGAGATCACGAGGTCGAAGACGGATCCTGACTACAGCAAGAATACAGGTATCGGTAATTATACCGGATTCCCGATCTATGGCGACGGTGTGCAGGATGAGACAGGCAATTATTATACACCGACCAGCAAAGAATCCGTGATCGCAGAGTATACTGAAGTAGAGAAGGCGGCCTGCGAGGGAATGGGAGTGGAGATGTTGACAGATATCTTCCCGCAGCCCGAGGAATTTGAAACACCGGTATATTCACCTCTGTGGGCATATGCGATTCCGCAGGAGCTGAGCAATAATGTATCCATCCTGGATGAAATCGCGTTCCCGGCGCTTGTTAAATGTGTAACGGAGCCTGAGTCCTCCTTTGACGCAAACTGGGATGCGATGATCGCTGAACTGGAAGCGAACGGCCTTGAAGAGACCAATGCGATGATGACAGAATTCCTGGCAACTAAGGTACAGTAAGAAACATAACAGTACAGCCCAGGACTTTGCATACACTGCAAAATCTAAGAAATTATTTCCATCCGTGCGGTTGCAATCCAATGACCAGTCTGCATGCCATTTATGGCAATGCAGGCAAGGCATTGGATTAGCAACCCACTTCCAAATGAGCAAAATGCGGATGCGCAAGCAGACGCAAAAGCGCGTAAGCGCGGGTTTTGTGAATGTGGAAGTCGGGTTGGATGATATGGTCTTGAAGACATAATTTGCAGGCTGTTATAATTATAGTAAACGACATAACAAATTTCTGTTTCCGGCTCTTGCAGGAGCCATATACGGAAGCACCTGCAAGGCCGAAAACGAAATTTCTAATGTCGTTAACTATAAGACGCATACATTTAGGAAAGGCTGATATTGAACCGATATCAGCCTTTTCCGGTGTAAAAGCATATTTCATGAGAGGAAGATCAGGATCTATGAAGAGTGAAGCATTCCGGGAAATTCATCGATATAACAATCCGGCGCCAATACTGGTTTTTCAGCATACAAAAGAGAGGATTACAAGTGTCGATACCCACTGGCATGATGACTTGGAGATCAGTCTTGTGTCAAAAGGAAGGATACGGTTCTATGTGGGCGGACAGGAAAAAGATCGTGAGGAAGGCAGGATCTGCATCACAAGCAGCGGCGAAGTGCATTCTGCCGCCCCCGTGTTTGAAAATCAGGATGATATTGATACAGGGATCACGCTATTGATTCAGCATGATTTCCTGCGCAGCGTGATTCCGAATTATGATAATCTTACATTTACAGGCCCACAGAAAGAACAGGAAGAGAAGATTGCGGTATATTTGGCGAAGATCGCGGAGCTGTATGAAGGGCAGAGAGACACCAGTGTGGGTGTCCAGATCTTGGGGCTGGTGTGCCAGATCCTATCTGTTCTGCTGGAGGAATGTGCGATAGAAAGAGACAGTGTGGATGTCAATTGCTGGAAGGAGTCGGAACGGCAGAAGATCATCCTGGATTATATTCATTTAAATTATGATCAGCCCTTAAGGCAAGGGGAACTGGCGGAGAAATTCCACTTTTCCAAGGAATATTTCTGCCGATTCTTTAAGCGCTATACCGGACAGACTTTCAAAGAATATCTGACCGAATATCGTTTGATCCATGCGGAGCAGATGCTTCGCAGTACCGGCAGGTCCATTGTGGAGATTGCCCATTGCAACGGATTCCCGGACGAACAGTCATTTATCAGGGCCTTTAAGAATCAATATAAGGAGTCGCCTGGCAAATACCGTAAGACATGGATCGGAAGATAGTGATGAGGTGGCTCAACAAGTGGCTCAACAATGCCGTAACGATCCTGAATGAGATCGTATTCCCGAGTTTGGTAAAATGTGTGACGGACCAGCTGTATTTTAGCCGGGATAAGATGTGCAATTTGTATAGTACATTGCAGCATGGAGAGCAGGTACAATAGTGAAAAAATGTCTTTGGATCAAAGAATAGGAGGAGATAAGTAGATGGAAAAGAAACACACACCATTCTGGGACGGTTCGCTGCCGATCGAGAAAAGGATCGACTGGCTGCTGTCCAAGATGACGATCGAGGAGAAGTGCAGCTGCCTTTCCTCAGGGATGCGTCCCATTGAACGGCTGGGGATTCCCGGCATGTCCTTTGGCGGCGAGGCGGCGCATGGGGTGGAGGCCAGGAATGACCAGAACACGTTGGGCGGACCGGAGCCTACGACTTCTTTCGTACAGCCGATCGGCATGAGTGCTACTTGGGATCCGGAACTGATCAGGCAGGCCGGGACGGTGACCGGCACCGAAGCGAGAGTCATCTATCATAGACATCCTGACCGCGGATTGAGTCGCTGGGCGCCCACGGTGGATCTGGAGCGAGATCCCAGATGGGGAAGGACGGAAGAAGGATACGGGGAAGATCCGGTTCTCACCGGGGAGATGGCCTCCGCCTATGTACAGGGAATGCAGGGGGATAACAGTCGTTACCTGCGTGTGGCGGCAACCTTGAAGCATTTTTACGGCAATAATACGGAAGTGGGACGAGGGTGGAAAAATGTGTCCATCGATCCGCGGAACAAGTACGAACTGTATCTGGAACCTTTCCGCCGGGTAATCGAGAAAGGCGGCGCGGAAGCGATCATGACCGCTTATAATAAGATTAATGGGACACCGGGTATGCTCAATGACGAGGTGCAGAAGATCCTTAAGGATGAGTACGGCTTACAACATGCGGTGAGCGACGGTGGCGCTACGGCGCTTGTCGCGCTGCTGCATCATACCTTCGGCACCGATGCGGAGACGGTGGCTGCCGCGGTGAAGGCAGGTGTGGACACCATGTCCGACAATCCGTTGATGGTGGAGCAGGCGGCGAAGGAAGCCTGGGAGTTAGGACTGTTGACGGAGGAAGAAATCGACAGAGCGCTGCGCTGCGCATTTCGTACCAGACTGCGTCTGGGTATCTATGACGGACAGCCAGGCAATCCTTATGACCGGGTGACGGAGGCGGATCTGGATTCGGAAGAAAGCCGCGCAGTGTGCCGACAGGTATCCAGGGAGGCAGTGGTACTTCTAAAGAACGAAGACAGTTTCCTGCCGCTTGCCAAAGAACAGGCAGACGATCTGGCGCTGATAGGTCCGCTCGGTGATGCCTGGTATCAGGATTGGTACGGAGGCGAACCGCCTTTCAGAAAGACGTTGCTTGACGGGATCAAAGAGGTGACAGGTGCCGGGATCGCCCATGCGGACGGACTGGACAGAGTCGTGTTCCGTTATGGAGAGCAGGGAATCGCAGTGGCAGAAGACGGGACACTATGCATTAGCGATCAGCCGGACGTGTTTATCCGGGAAGATTGGGGTTCCGGGAGCCATACCTTCCGCAGTGTGCGGACAGGTAAGTATATGAATTCCAGATTGTATGGCGGACCGGACAGTAAGGAGGCACCGGGACGGATCGCAGCGGAGAAGGATTCGGCCATGGATTGGTTCGTGATGGAGATTTTCCATGTGGTGACGCAAGAGGACGGCAGCGTGATCCTGACTGACCGTTTCGATGTGCCCGTGGAAGTACGCAAGGACGGCAGCCTCTGGGCCACACAGGAGGGAGAGGGCACTGCCTTCACTATGGAGACCGTAGAGGATGGCCTGCGGGCGGCGCTTAAGCTGGCGGGCAGTAAGAAGACGGTGGTATTGGCGCTGGGGTGTAATTCCATGATCAATGCCAAAGAGGAAGTAGATCGCGACACAATAGAACTACCGCCGGCACAGGAGAAGCTGTTGGAAGAGATCTATGCCGTAAATAGACAGGTGATATTGGTGCTTTACTCCAACTATCCTTATGCCATTCGCTTTGCCAGGGAGAAACTGCCGGCTATCTTATGGAGCGCTACCGGTGCGCAGGATATGGGATACGCCATGGCGGAGACGTTGTTTGGAGATAATAATCCGTCTGGCCGTCTGAATCTGACCTGGTATGAGGGTGATCATCAGCTGCCTGATATCGACGATTATGATATCATTGGCAAGGGACGGACTTATCGGTATTTTGAAGGGGATGTACTCTATCCCTTTGGCCATGGTCTTAGCTACACGCAGTTTGTCTACTCGGATCTGGCAGTCACGGTCAAGGACGGTGTCGATATGCATATCACTTTGCAGGTGAAGAATGCCGGGGCACGGACCGGAGATGAGGTGGTACAGATCTATGGCAAGGCGCCTGCCTCCAGAGTGAAGAAGCCGCTGCGGCAGTTATTGGGCTTTACACGGATTAAAGAACTGGCTCCCGGAGAAAGCCGCAGAGTAGAGCTGACGATTCCGATCGAGGAATTCCGCTTCTACGATGTGATAAGCAGACAGCTTATGGTAGAACGGGGTTGCTATACGGTCTTTACAGGACCCTCCGGTGGGGAAGCGGTGTTGACGGCACAGGTGGAACTTCCCGGACAAGAGACAGGAATACGGTGTCTGCGGCACAGAACGGCAGCGGATCATTATGATACTTATGAGAATATCGTGCTCACGGAGGGGCATTTCGGTTTTAAAGCAGTAACTGTCAGCGATCCGGCGGATAAGGGCGTATTATGCTATGGGGACTGCAGACTTAAGCAAGATGCCCAGGCGATGCTTTTGCACTGTAAGAGTGAGAAGAAAGGCAGCATTACGGTATTTGTTGACGGCCGCAAGGCGGCTTTCTGGGAGGGCGATACGGCTTCTTACGAGCGGACGGCAATGCCGCCGATGAATGAGAAGGCAAGGATGGAAGCAAAGCAGCGCAGATCCAGCTGGCATCCCATCTACACAGACGTACGGCTTCCTCTGGATGCCGATGCAGTCAAAGAGGCTGCACAGGCAGAGAAGGCTGTGGAGATCAGGGTAGAACTTACCGGAGACATCAAGTTGTGCAGTCTTCACGTGGAGTATAAGGCGGACAACTCTCCCGCGGCACATAATTGACGGAGATCACCGTGGAGGCGGCCGGACAACTGGGCGCATAGAGATGCATGCTTAGAAGGTTGACGATCTCGGAGGCTGTCTGCTCTAACGGTAAATGCACCACAGAGAGAGTCGGGGAAGAGACTTCGCTGATCCCCAGACTGGAATCTCCGACGGCGATCAGTTCCATGTCGTCGGGGAACCGGATGCCTTTCTCGGAAAAGGCGCGCAATGCGCCCAGAGCCAGTTCTTCGCGCAGATAGAAGATGCAGTCGGTCTCAGGGTGTTCCTGCAGCAACCGCAGGGTCGCATCATAGCTGCTTCTGGGTGAAATGTCGCAGCGGTAGATCAAAGCTTCCCCCATTCCCAGAGACTGACATGTGTAGGCGAAGAGATTCAACCGTATGTTCATGCCATTGAAGGTGGGTGGGCTGCTGACTACGGCAGGATGCTTTCTGCTATGGGAAGCGAAGATTTCTGCCGGGAGTGAGCCGATGGTATGGTCATCCATGACGACACCGGAGTATTTGTCGGAATAGCGATTATATAGAATGAGCGGCCGTGGAAAACTGCTGCCGTCCAGAAACTCCATATCGCTTTCTGACGGATTGCAGACGATAATGCCGTGGCAGGAAAGAAGCAGCTCATTGCGCATGGCATGGTGAAGCTGGCCCGGTCTGTAAGACTGCAGAAGCACCTCATAGGGCAGGTTATTGTTCTCGATATTCTCTTCAAGGCCGCGGAAAAAGCGCATCATAACCTGGGCGCGGGAATCGGCGACCCAGAAGATAAGGATCCGGTGGGCGAACAGATTGCCGGCTTTCTTCAGGCCGACGGCTTGGAGATTCGGCAGATAACCCATGCGCTCGGCAATCTCCAGTACACGTTTCTCTGTCAGAGGGGAAATCTTACGTTCTTTGGACTTCCGGTTAAGGATGAGGGAGACGGTAGTCGGTGAGACATTGGCCGCCCGTGCGATTTCTTTGATCGTGACCATGATACTGCTCCTGAAATTGGAATGTAACAGTGTAGACTTTCACTGTCTCTATAAATTTATGCTACAGGAAAAAGGGGATAGGGTCAAGGTATGAAATGGATATCAGGGTAAGGTTTTTTAACGGTTTCTTAGCGGGTCATGAACAGGATATTTTCTGACAGCATACAGGTTAAGTTGGAGAATTGACAAGCAATCCGGCAAAATGTATTATAAATAATTATAGTAAACGACATAACAAATTTCTGCTTCCGGTTCCTGCCAAAGCCATATACGGGAGCTTTTGCAGGACCGAAAACGAAATTTTTAATGTCGTTAACTATAGGAACTAAAACGATAAACTGGACGCAAAGTCGAAAGGCTGCAACAGGCAGAGGATTCCATTAAATGATAAAAGAGATCCAGAAACCTCTTTGTGCCATGAACAGCCATAAAGGCAGGCGCTGGAGGGATTCTGAGAGACTATATTAAATAAGGAGGCAGCAAAATGGAGAAGAAATTTATTTACGATGACAAGACCGCCATCGTAGAGACACAGAAAGGTAAGGTACGTGGCTATTTCTATGATGACATGTACATATTCAAGGGGATTCCTTATGCGAAGGCGAAGAGATTCCATGCACCGGAACCGGTAGATGCCTGGGATGATGTGATGACGACGATCAATTACGGACATGTGTGTCCGCTTCTGGATGAGCCGCAGCCCGGTGTCGGTGAGATGATGGTGCCGCACCGCTACTGGCCTATGAGCGAGAACTGTCAGAACTTGAACATCTGGACGCCGGGGCTGGACGGGGAGAAGCGCCCAGTCATGGTATGGCTGCACGGCGGCGGATTCTTTGCCGGTTCTTCCATCGAGCAGATCGCTTATGAAGGGGAGAATATGTGTAAGCTGGGACAGGTGGTAGTGGTGTCTATAAACCACAGACTGAATGTGCTGGGTTACTGCGATCTGTCAGCTTTTGGCGAGGAGTACGCGAATTCCGGCAATGCAGGAACAGACGATCTGGTGGCAGCGCTTCGCTGGCTGCATGATAATGTGGAGAAGTTCGGCGGCGATCCGGAGAACGTGATCGTATTCGGTCAGTCCGGCGGCGGCGCGAAGGTGACAACACTGCTGCAGACACCGGCAGCTGACGGACTGGTTGCCAAAGGCATCAATATGAGCGGCGTGCTCGGCGGCGCGATGGCAGACTGCAAGGGAAGCGGCGAGAAGCTGGTGCGGGCAATGATGGAAGAGCTGAAGATCGAGGATGTGAAAGCGTTAGAGACGGTTCCTTTTGCTGATCTGGCAGCAGCTTATAATAAGGTAAAGCCTGATTTGGAGAAGGCTGGAGAGTATGTGGGCGGAGCGCCTTTTGTCAATGATTTCTATAAAGGAGAGCCGATCTCCAACGGCTTCCGTAAGGAGACGGCGCATGTTCCGCTGATGGTAGGCAGTGTGTTCGGAGAATTCGGTTCCTTCGCGCCTACGCCTTATGACCGCCGCACTATGACGACAGAAGAAGGCATAGAGTATGTGAAGAAGGAAGCGGGTGATGAGGATGTGACAGAGCTGATCGCAAGTTTCCAGAAAGCATACCCGGAGCGTAATCCGGTGGATATCATGACTGCGGACTTCTTCTTCCGTGGGCCGGAGATTGACTATATCAGAGAGAGAAGCAAATGCAACGACAAGACTTGGTCGTATCTGTTTAACCTGGATATGAACTTTGACGGCAGCCGGACACCATGGCATTGTGCCGATATCCCGTATTTCTTTCACAATACGGCATTTACGCCTTATACCCAGGAAGAAGGCGTTACGGAGCGCGTGGAGAAACTGATCTTTGATTCGGTGATGGCATTTGCCAAGACAGGCAATCCGGAGAATCCTGAGATGCCAAACTGGCCTGCCTGCACGCCGGAGGAAGAGGCGACACTTGTGATCGACAAGGAGTCCGCGGTGAAGGTGAACTTCGATCATGAGTTGGTGCCGATGCTGGCTAAGGTCATGGGACCCATCATTGCCAGAAATATGGCGAATAGGATGAAGGATGTGCAGCACTAAGCAAGTATGATGATATCAGGGTCATGTTACGTTTCAATCCTGACATCATAAAATTACAGTAAGAAACATATGCCCCGCCTGAAATCAGGCGGGGTATTTGACCCTCGCGGCAGTCGCCAAATGTCTGCAAGCAGCCACTTGG
>ERZ779637.73-NODE-73-length-69582-cov-12.094870_pt1 | contig 69582 bp, 59 predicted proteins | sample MGYA00514196_ERZ779637 | MGnify/ENA primary metagenome ERZ779637 (study PRJEB29562, sample SAMEA4376700) | mouse gut metagenome | isolation source: Cecum | study: EMG produced TPA metagenomics assembly of the A DSS colitis mouse model was used to assess the...
AGCTTTTATCTATTTCGCACTTATTGTTGATGCCCTTATGTGAACACCACCTAGGATTTGTGCTTCTCGCAAAATTCAGCAAAAGTGATCTGACAAGCCCATAAGCCCTTGCTGTATCTCCTGGTTCGGTATGGCAACGACGCTATACCGTTGCTGCTACTACGGACGCTGGCGGTGTAGATGCACTTGTACCCCAACGGGCAGTCAGTCAATTGGACTGTGAGGGTGCTGCGGGAGTCCGGGGTAATGGACCGGTAGACGTGGGTGGATAACAATAACGACGCCCTCCAGCGGTCCCCCCAAAGCGGGCGAGCGATGCTCGCCCCTACACAGATCCAGCAAAGGTCCATCTGCCGCAGCAAAATTTGATTTCTCCCTGTTACTTTCGCCTCCGCTCTGTAACTTTTGTAACCTCCGTTGTAACTATTTTCTGTCGAGCGGCCCCTTTTTTCCTCGTCATAAGCCGAAAATATTTCCTTTATGTCAACCAATGCCCGGCGATTGTGCAAAAAAGCTTGACAAATTGGCGGTTATCTGGTACACTACATCCAGTTTTCAAAAAAGTAACAAAAGTTACAAATCAGCGCATACACTATTCAGACGGAGGAAATCTGATCCATCCTCCTCTGGAAGTCCGCCCTGGCGGCGGGGCCCCGTTGTCCCGTTCTCCTCAGCGGACCCGTGCAAAGATTCCACGCTTTGCCCTTTTTTGAAAACAATGGAGGTTCAAGTATCATGTTTGAAAGAAGCAAGAAAGCCGCTTCAAATTTGAAACGGCTGATCGCTGTCGCAGCTGTACCGGCTCTCTCCGTGCTCGCGATCTCCCTCTCTCCTCACCCCAGCAACGCCGACGCCCACGCGCTCTACGTGGTCAGCGACGAGTCCTACCTGCGGGTGGACGAGGTGGCGGGGGACGTCTTCCTCACCGACGGTTCCGCCAGCCTCGTGTCCCGTCAGGGCGGGAGCGAGCTGGCCCTGGCCTCCGGCCGGACCGTTACCGTGACCCACCAGGACCTGACCTTCTCCACCGTATCCCGGCAGGAGACGGTGACAGAGCTTCTGGCCCGGCTGGACGTTCGGCCCAGTCCTCTGGAGATGGTCTCCGTGGCCATTCTGGACAATGGAATCGAGATCATCGTCAACTCTGAATTTGTCTTTTATGAGCATATAACCAACACCACCGAGCACGAGACCGTCTATCAGTACAACGACAAGCTGCCCGACTGGCAGGAGAACGTCCTGCAGGAGGGCCGCGACGGAGAGCGGCGGGAGGTCTACGAGGTCATCTACCAGGACGGCGAGGAGACCGCCCGGCAGCTGATCGACGTAGTGGACACCCCGGCGGAGCCCACCATCATTGAAAAGGGCACCCGGGCAAACTTCGCCAACAACGGCGACGAGGTCTCCGCCATCAACACCAACGCTGACGGCTCCGGCACCATCACCCTGGACAACGGCCAGACCCTCACATTCAGCTCCTCCCGGACCATGAAGGGCACGGCCTACACCACCGGCGGCAAGGTGGGCACCCGCACCGCCTCCGGCACCCAGGTCCGCGTAGGCGTGGTGGCGGTGGACAGGAGCGTGATGCCCCTGGGCACCAAGGTCTATGTGGTCTCCAACGACGGCAGCTATGTCTATGGCTTTGCGGTGGCGGAGGACACCGGCGTGCGGGGCAACATCATTGACCTGTATATGGACACCTACAACGAGTGCATTCAGTTCGGTGTGCGGGACTGCACCGTATACATTCTGGACTGAGGAATACAAGCTGCGACATGATCAAAAAGAGCCTGCTGGAAAACCCAGCAGGCTCTTAATATTTACCTAATCAAATCCGCCAGCATCTTCACAAACATCATCCCCAGCACCACAAAGATCATAATCCGGATCCGCTGGCCGCCGCCCCGGATAGCGTAGCGGGCGCCGCAGTAGTTGCCCAGGATGCTGCAAGCCGCCGCCGGGAGCACGATGGACCACATCACCTGTCCCCCCAGGATGAACGCCACCGCGGAGGCCACGTTGGAGGCCACGTTCGCCACCTTGGCGGAGCCGGAGGCGGTGACCATGTCCATGTGCAGCAGGGCGGTGAAGGCCATAATCAGCAGGGTCCCGGTGCCCGGCCCCACAATGCCGTCATAGCAGCCCACGGCCAGGCCGATGGCCAGGCTCACCAGGACAATGTACTGACGGCTGTGGTCCCGCGCCTCCGGCTCCTTCCCGAAGTCCTTCTTCACCACCAGGAACACCGCCACCACCGGCAGAGCCACCAGCATCAGCCCCTGAAGCACCCTGTCGCTCAGGTGCATGGCGATCCTGGCCCCGAAGGACGCGCCTGCCAGCGCTCCGGCTGCGGCCCACAGGGAGGGGCGCAGCTGGATTTTCCCGCTGCGGAAGTATTTTACCGACGCGATGGCAGAGCCGGAGCCGTTTACCACCTTGTTGGTTCCGGCGGCCAGATGGACGGGCAGTCCGGCCATCAGGTAGGCGGGCAGGGTGATGAGCCCGCCGCCCCCGGCCACGCTGTCCACAAAGCCCCCCAGAAAGATGAGGGGGCAGATGAACAGGCAGAGCTTCAGTAATTCAGGCATATGCGTTTTCTCCTTTATTGATACTCGCGGCGTGATTATACCATAACCGGAAAATTTATGCTACCCCTTTTTCAGACATCCTTGTCCAAATTCGTCAAAATTTCCATTGCCTTTGGCCGCCTTTTCTGCTATAATCTGGACAATCACGATCTGAGGGCGACGCCGGACGGAGGAGGGCGGTCCGCACCAGAACGGGCGCATGGACGATTCAAAACCGGCGGGAACGGGGAGTTCCGCCGGTTTTCTAGTATATGCTGCCCCATCCCTCCGCCGTGCCCGCGGCTGTCCCGGAAAATAAAAGCTTCAGGAAAGGAACCCTATGGAAACGATTGTTCAAATGCTCGCCCGGGAGCTGGACCAGAGCGCGCAGCATGTACAGAATGTGGTGGACCTTCTGGACGAGGGCAACACCATCCCCTTTATCGCCCGCTACCGCAAGGAGCTCCACGGTTCTATGGACGACACCGTCCTGCGCACCCTGGAGGAGCGCCTCCAGTACCTGCGCAGCCTGGAGAAGCGGCGGGAGGAGGTCCGCTCGGCCATTGAGGCCCAGGGCAAGCTGACGGAGGCCCTCTCCGCCGCTATCGCCTCCGCCGTGACCCTGGCGGAGGTGGAGGACCTGTACCGCCCCTACAAGCCCAAGCGCCGCACCCGTGCCACTGTGGCCCGGGAGCGGGGACTGGAGCCTCTGGCGGAGCTCCTCTTCGCCCAGGGGCCGGACTGCCCGGACCCCCTGGCGGCGGCTGCGGCCTACGTGGATCCGGAGAAGGGGGTGGAGACCCTGGCCGACGCCCTCCAGGGGGCCAGCGACATCATCGCCGAGACCATCAGCGACGACGCGGCCATCCGCAAGAGCCTCCGGGAGCTGGTGCTCAAGCGGGGCCAGCTGGTGAGCAAGGCGGCCACGGAGGAGGACACGGTCTACCGGCTCTACTACGACTTCGCCCAGTCCATCCCCCGCCTCCAGGGCCACCAGATCCTGGCCATCAACCGGGGGGAGCGGGAGGGGGCTTTGAAGGCCGTCGTGGTCACTGACCGGGACCAGGCCCTGCCCCTGCTCCGCAGGGCGGTGGTCCGGCCCGGAACCCGGGCCATGGCGTTCATGAAGGCCGTGGCGGAGGACGCCTATGACCGGCTCCTGTACCCCTCCCTGGAGCGGGAGGTCCGCAATACCCTCACGGACCAGGCCAGCGAGGGGGCCATCCACAACTTTGCACTGAATCTCCGGCCTCTGCTGATGCAGCCGCCGGTAAAGGGCCGGGTGACCATGGGCCTGGACCCGGGCTACCGCATGGGGTGCAAGGTGGCGGTGGTGGACGCCACCGGGAAGGTGCTGGACACCACCGTGGTCTATCCCACCCACGGAGAGCGGAAGAAGTCAGAGTGCATCGCCGTCCTGGCGGGCCTCATCCGCCGCCACGGCGTGGCGTGCATCGCCATCGGCAACGGCACCGCCTCCCGGGAGACGGAGCAGATGACCGTGGAGCTGCTGCGGCAGGTGGGGGGCGGGGTCAGCTATATGATCGTCAGCGAGGCCGGAGCGTCAGTTTACTCCGCCTCGCCCCTGGCGGCGGAGGAGTTCCCGGAGTACGACGTGAACCTGCGCTCGGCGGTGTCCATTGCCCGGCGGCTCCAGGACCCCCTGGCGGAGCTGGTGAAGATTGATCCCAAGGCTATCGGCGTGGGCCAGTACCAGCACGACATGCCCGGCAAGCGGCTGGATGAGGCCCTGGGGAACGTGGTGGAGGACTGCGTCAACTCCGTGGGCGTGGACGTGAACACGGCCTCCCCGTCCCTGCTCCAGCGGGTGGCGGGCCTCACCGCCGCCACGGCGAAAAATCTGGTGAAGTACCGGGAGGAGAACGGCCCCTTCACCGCCCGCAGGCAGATTTTGAAGGTGCCCAAGCTGGGCCCCAAGGCCTTTGAGCAGTGCGCGGGGTTCCTGCGGGTGCCGGAGAGCGGAGCGGTGCTGGACAACACCGCCGTCCATCCGGAGAGCTATCAGGCCGCCGGGAAGCTGCTGGAGCGCACGGGCCACACCATGGAGGACGTGGCCGGCCGGCGGCTGGGGGACCTGGAGGCCCAGATCCGGGCGCTGGGGGCGGAGGAGCTGGCGGCGGCCTGCGGCGTGGGCGTGCCCACCCTGCTGGATGTGGCCCGGGAGCTGCAAAAGCCGGGCCGGGATCCCCGGGACGAGCTGCCGCCGCCCATCCTCCGCACGGATGTGCTGGAGATCAAGGACCTCCAGCCGGGGATGGTGCTCACGGGTACGGTGCGCAATGTCATCGACTTTGGGGTGTTTGTGGACATTGGGGTCCACCAGGACGGTCTGGTCCACATCTCTCAGATCAGCGAAAAGTTCCTCAAGCACCCCTCCGAGGCCCTGGCCGTGGGGGACGTGGTGAAGGTAAAGGTGCTGGAGGTGGACGAGAAGAAGAAGCGGATCTCCCTGTCCATCAAGCAGGCCACATAATCAGAAGGAGGGGCCATGGACTCTATTTTTTACCACTACACGGATTTTCAGGCCCTGGACGGCATCCTCCGCAGCGCCCAGCTCCGGGTGAACAACGTGCTGCGGATGAACGACTCCGCAGAGATGCGCCACTTTATGGGCCGGCTCTCCAGCGCCATCCAGCGGCGGCTGGAGGAGGGGGGAGACCGCGGCCGGGCCAAGGCTGTGGCCGCTCTTTTCCGGGAGGAGATGGAGAAGGAGTACTCCGCCTACGCGGCCTGTTTTTCCTTCCGCCGGGAGGACGCGGCCCAGTGGGAGCGGTACGGGAACCGGGGCAGGGGGGTGTGCATCGCCTTCCGGGGCCCGCTGCTGCGGCGGATCGCCGCCGGGCCCCTGTCCCTCCACCGGGTCTTCTACGCCGACGACATGACCGGCCACCATATGGTGGAGCGGTTCTGCCAGCTGGCCCGGAGCCGGGAGGAGCTTACGGGGGAGGACCCGGAGGTGGGGCGGGCCATGCGGGACGCGTGGGCCTGCTCGGTGGCCTTCAAGCACCCCTCCTTTTCCTCGGAGAACGAGGTGCGGCTGGTGGTGGCCCCCTTCGAGGACGAGGAGTTTGCCATCAAGCCCTGCTACCACGTGTCCAAGGAGCGGGTGAAGAAGTACTACCCTCTGCCCCTGCGGGAGATGTGCCAGCGGGTGGGGGCCTCTCTGGAGGATCTGGTGGCGGAGATCATCATCGGGCCGGAGTCCACCCAGTCCCCGGCGATTCTGCGGGACTACCTGCGGGACAACGCTCTGCCGTCCCTGGCGGAGCGGGTGTCCCTGTCCGACTGCCCCCTGCGGGGTATGCCGGTGTAGGGGCGGCCGCATTCTGCCGGTACGGTCCAGCGGAGCACAGAAAACGTCCCCGGGGCAGATGCCCCGGGGACGTTTACGTTTTTTATGCTGCAGGGGAGGGATATTAGAAGATACCCTGCTCCATCATGGCCTCTGCAACCTTCTTGAAGCCGGCCAGGTTGGCGCCGGCCACCAGGTTGTAGCCCAGGCCGTACTCCTCGGCGGCCTCCATGGACACGCGATGGATGTTCTCCATCATCTTGTGCAGCTGGGCGTCCACCTCCTCGGCAGTCCACACCAGGCGCTCGCTGTTCTGGCTCATCTCCAGAGCGGACACGCCCACGCCGCCGGCGTTGACGGCCTTGGAGGGGGCCACGATCATGTTCTTCTGCTCCATGAGGTAGAAGAGGGCATCGTTGGTGGTGGGCATGTTGGCCACCTCAATGTAGTACTTCACGCCGTTGGCCACGATCTGCTTGGCGTGCTCCATGTGTACGTCGTTCTGCATGGCGGAGGGCATGATAACGTCGGCCTTGACGCCCCAGGGCTTCTCGCCGGGGTGGAACTCCACGCCGAACTTGTCCGCGTAGTCCTTCACCTTGTTGCGGCCGGAGTTGCGCATGGTCACCAGATAGTCCACCTTCTCCATGGAGGAGGACACGCCGTCGGGATCGTAGACGTAGCCGTCGGGGCCGGACAGGGTGACAACCTTGGCGCCCAGATGGTGGGCCTTCTTGCAGATGCCCCAGGTCACGTTGCCGAAGCCGGCGCAGGCGATGGTCTTGCCCTTGATGTCCTCACCCTCGTGCTTGAGGACCTCCTGGAGGTAGTACATAGCGCCGTAGCCGGTGGCCTCGGGACGGGTCAGGGAGCCGCCGTAGGAGAAGCCCTTGCCGGTGAGCACGCCGTTCTCCCACACGCCCTTGAGGCGGCGGTACTGGCCGTACAGATAGCCGATCTCACGGCCGCCCACGCCCATGTCGCCGGCGGGTACGTCGATGTCGGGCCCGATGTAACGGTAGAGGGCGGTCATAAAGCTCTGGCAGAAGCGCATGATCTCCGCGTCGGACTTGCCGGTGGGATCGAAGTCAGCGCCGCCCTTGCCGCCGCCGATGGGCAGGCCGGTGAGGCTGTTCTTGAAGATCTGCTCAAAGCCCAGGAACTTGATGATGCCGGGGTAGACGTTGGGCTGGAAGCGCAGACCGCCCTTGTAGGGGCCGATGGCGCCGTTGAACTGGCAGCGATAGCCGATATTGGTATGATAATTGCCGTTGTCGTCCATCCACACCACGCGGAAGGTGAACATGCGCTCGGGCTCCACGATGCGGCCCAGCAGGTCAGCCTTCTCGTACTCGGGGTGCTTATCCACCATGGGGGCGATAGAGGTGAGGACCTCCTCGACGGTCTGGACAAACTCGGGCTCGTTGCTGTGCTTCTTCTTGACGTTTTCGATCACGCTGGCGACATAGGCATTCATTGGTAGTTTCCTCCTCAAAATTTCCGTTACAGAGCAGGCGGGATATGGGCCCCGCCCAAGTCTCCATCCACCGATCATAGTACCACGCTTTTCCAGAAAACTCAATAATATTTTTTGGAAAACTCCTGGGCGAAGTGTGAAATTTTATCCGGCTTTTTTGTGCAACTTTTCGGGCGGCGGTCCGGGGCGGACTATGCGCTTTGGGTGAACGACAATTCTCCGCAAAAAATCTCTCCGCGTCCCGGAGGACGCGGAGAGATGGGAGCGAACAATTCACGGGAGGACGGCGCGCCCTCAGCAGAGGGTGGCGTAGATCACCGCCTTGATGGTGTGCATCCGGTTCTCGGCCTCGTCGAAGACCACCGACTGGGGGGACTCGAAGACCTGGTCCGTGACCTCCATCTCTGTGATGCCGAATTTTTTGGCGATGTCCGCGCCGATGGTGGTGTTGGTGTCGTGGAAGGAGGGCAGACAGTGCATGAACACCGCGCCGGGGTCCGCCTTGGCCATCACGTCCCCGTTGACCTGATAGGGGCGCAGCAGCTTGATCCGGGTCTCCCACACCTCGTCAGGCTCCCCCATGGAGACCCAGATGTCGGTGTAGATCACGTTGGCCCCCCGGGCCCCCTCGTCCACGTCCTCGGTGAGGCGGACGGTGCAGTGGTTCTCCCGGGCGATGGCCTGGGCCTGCTCCACCAGCTCCGGGGCGGGGAAGAGCTCCCTGGGGGCGCAGGCGGTGAAATGGACGCCCATCTTGGCGCAGGCGATCATCAGGGAGTTGCCCATGTTGTTGCGGGCGTCCCCCATGTAGGTGAAGCGGAGGCCGGGGAGGGAGCCGAACTTCTCCTCCATGGTCAGCAGATCCGCCAGCATCTGGGTGGGGTGGAACTGGTCCGTCAGACCGTTCCACACCGGCACGCCGGCATAGGCCGCCAGCTGCTCCACCAGCTCCTGGCTGAAGCCCCGGTACTCGATGCCGTCGTACATCCGGCCCAGCACCCGGGCGGTGTCGGCAATGGACTCCTTCTTGCCCATCTGGGAGCTGCCGGGGTCCAGATAGGTCACCCCCAGGCCCAGATCGTTCCCCGCCACCTCAAAGGCGCAGCGGGTGCGGGTGGAGGTCTTTTCAAAGAGGAGGACAATGTTCTTGTTCTCCAGATAGCGGTGGGGTACGCCGCTGCGCTTGAGCCGCTTGAAGTCCTTGGAGAGCTCCAGCAGATAGCGGATCTCGGCGGGGGAATAGTCCAGCAGCTTGAGGAAGCTCCGTCCTCTGATATTGACAGGCATGTCTTACCCTTCTTTCTCTCTTTTTCCTCTTCTTTTTCTTAAAAGAAAAAGAAGCAAAAAGAATTTTAGAACCTGTATTCATAACCGGGGGATGCCGGATGGACGAGGATTTTTCTCGTCAGACAAGGAGATTTTCCGCAGCCATACTGACGTATGGCAAGGGAAATCGACGCAGTATGGCGGGGAAAAGACCGGCCAGACGGCGTGTAACAGTTGTGAATACAGGTTCTTAGAGGCCCTCCGGGCGTGTTTTACCGCACAATTCTGTGCTTTTCTTACACACGCCTCAGAACATCTCGATATACGCGTCCCGCTCCGGGCCCACGGACACATACTTGATGGGGCAGCCCACCGCCTTCTCCAGGTATGCCACATAGTCCAGGACAGCCTGGGGCAGGTCCTCCCGCTTCCGGCAGCCGGACACGTCCCCGAAGCCCGGCAGGTACTCGTATATGGGCTTGGCCTGGGCCAGACGGCGGCCGGTGGGGAAGCTGTCCGTCCGCTCCCCGTCCACCTCGTAGGCCACGCACACGGGCACCCGGTCCAGAGAGCTCAGCACGTCCAGCTTGGTCAGGGCCAGGAAGGTGCAGCCCTGGGTTTTCACCCCGTAGCGGCTGGCCACCACGTCGAAGCCGCCCACACGGCGGGGCCGGCCTGTGGCCGCGCCGTACTCGCCGCCGGCCTCCCGCAGCTGCTCCGCCTCCTGGCCGAAGAACTCGCAGGTGAAGGGGCCCTCGCCCACGCAGCTGGAGTAGGCCTTCATGATGCCGATGGTCTCGTCCAGCTGCCGGCCCGGGATGCCCGCGCCGATGGGGGCGTAGGCGGCGATGGTGGAGGAGCTGGAGGTGTAGGGGAAAATGCCGTAGTCAATGTCCCGCAGGGCCCCCAGCTGGGCCTCAAAGAGGATATCCCTGCCCGCCTCCGCGGCCTCGTCCAGAAATTCGGTGGTGTCGCAGATATAGTCCCGCCAGGGCGCGCCGTACTGCCGCAGCCAGTCCATCAGCGCGGCGGCCTGGACGGGCTCGTGGCCGTAGCCCCCGGACACGGTCAGGTTCTTCCACTCCGCGATGTCGCCCACCCGCTCCGCCAGATTCTCCAGCTCCAGCAGATCCTCCATGCGCAGGGTCTTTTTCATATACTTGTCGGCGTAGACCGGCGCGATGCCCCGGCGGGTGGAGCCGAATTTCTTCCCCGCCAGCCGGTCCTCCTCCAGGCAGTCCAGCAGCTTGTGGTAGGGCATGCAGATGGTGGCCTTGCCGCTGATCTTCAGCGTCTCCGGCGTAATCAGGATGCCGCCCTGGCGCAGCCGCTCCGCCTCGCCGCACAGGTGCTCCAGGTCAATGACCATGCCCGGTCCCAGCACGTTGACCGTGCCGGCGCGGAGAATGCCGGAGGGCATCAGGTTCAGGATGAACCTGCCCCGGTCATTGACCACCGTATGACCGGCGTTGTTTCCGCCCTGATAGCGGACCACGACGCCGTAGCGCTCGCTGAACAGGTCCACCATGCGGCCCTTGCCCTCGTCGCCCCAGTTGACGCCCACGATTGCAGTAAGCATTGTCTTATCCCCCAAAATGTTCGTATCGTTTACGCGGAAGGCGCGGCCAAAAACCAGCGCCGTACACTAGGATACCACAATTTTTGGGAAAAAACAACGCAGGATTCCCCTTTTGCCAATAAAATTCAGAGGGAGCGTGAAATGGAAATTTATGCAAACCATACAGGATTACAGTGAGAATTTATAAATGCACTTCCGGGGCTCGCCCCGCAGGGTCATGTCGTTGTCCGGGGGCAGGTCCACCACAGCCTCCAGCCTGCCGCCGGCAAATTCGCAGGTCCTGCGGGAGGGGATGTTCTCGGGATTGCAGGTGATGTATAGATAGGTGAGGCCGTGGCGGCGGGCCAGCGCAAAGAGCAGCAGGCAGGCCTTCCCGGCGTAGTGATGTCCCCGGTGCTGGGGGTGGACCCGGTAGCCGATGTTGCCGCCGTAGTATACGCTTTCGTTGTGGCCAACGCGCAGATCGCACACCCCCGCCTCCGTACCGTCGGGCAGGCAGATGCGGAAGTGGTAGGCGGGGAGCCAGTCCGACCGGTCCGCGTCCGCCGGGTCCACGGTGCGGTCCAGCTGGAGGAAAATCTCCTCGCTTTTTAAGAAGCTTGTGTCCAGAAACTGCATGGCAGTCCACCTCCAAAAAATTTTCTCAAAAACCGCTTGACATTCTCACTGTGTCAAGGGGTATTCTATCATACAGGAACCGGTTCCGCAACAAACAGATGCAAGGAGGATGCTATGCTGACCATCGGTGAATTTTCCCGCCTGAGCCGCGTGTCGCCCCGGATGCTGCGCCACTACGACGCCTTGGGCCTGCTGCGCCCGGAGGCGGTGGGGGAGAACGGCTACCGCTACTACCGGCAGGAGCAGCTGTCCGCCCTGATCCGGATACAGTGGCTGAACGGCTACGGCTTTTCTCTCCACGAGATCGGCCCCCTGCTGGAGCTGGAGGACAGGGCGCTGCTGGAGCGCCTGCGGCAGCGGCGGCTGGATCTCCGGCGGGAGCTGCGGGCGAAAAAGGCGCTGCTGGATCAGCTGGAGCAGGACATCCTCCGGCTGGAAGGAGTGGAAATCATGGAAAATACGTATCATGTCGTTCTATTGGAGGACCCGGAGCAGAGGGTCTTCTCGATCCGAAAGACCATCGGCGTGGACCAGTACCACGCCCTCTTTGAGGAGCTGCGCCGGGAGGCGGCGGCCCGGGGGCTTCAGCAGGCGGGGCCCATCCAGATGCTCTACCACAGCCCGGCGTTCAGCCAGGAGAGCTCCGACGTGGAGGCGCAGATGGTGGTGGCCCAGGACGGACCGGGCGTGACGGTCAAGCCCCGGTTCCTGTGCGCCTCGGTGCGGCACAGGGGGTCCTATGAGAACCTGCACCGGGCCTACGAGGCGCTGTGCGGCTGGCTGGCGGAGCATGTGGAGTACCGGCCCTGCGCGGCGGCCATGGACCGGTATCTGAACGATCCCCACCAGACGCCGGCGGAGGACCTGGAGACAGGGGTCCTCTTCCCGGTGGAGCGGGTGACAAGGTGACAAAAGGGGCCCGGAGGATTGTCCTCCGGGCCCCGGTCTGTTATTCGATGCTGATAATGTAGTAGTACACCGGCTGTCCCCCCGGCAGGACGGACAGCTCCGCGCCCGGACAGTGTCCGGCAAAGAGCTCCTGGGCCGCCCGGGCCTGCTCCTCCGTCACGTCCTCGCCGCAGAAGAGGGTGACGAACTCCGCCTCGGCGGCCTTCTCCGCCAGCTTCTCCAGCAGCACGGTGATATCCCGGTCCGTGCCGAACAGCTTTCCGTCCAGCAGGGCCAGATAGTCCCCCTCGCTGATCTCGAAGCCGTCGAAGTCGCTGTTGCGGGCCGCGTAGGTGATGAGGGCGGTGGACACGTTCTGAATGGCCCCGCTCATGGTCTCCAGCAGCGCGTCGGGCTCCAGGCCCGGGTCCACGCTCATCATGGCGGTGACGCCCTGGGGGATGGTCTCGGTGGGGACCACCACCACCTCCCGGGAGGCCAGGCCCACGCACTGCTGGGCGGCCATGATGATATTCTTGTTGTTGGGCAGGACAAAGACGGTCTCTGCGGGGACCTTCTCAATCTCCTTGAGGATGCTCTCCGTGGAGGGGTTCATGGTCTGGCCGCCGGAGATCACCCCGTCCACGCCCAGATCCTGGAACACAGTGGACAGCCCCTCGCCGGCGCACACGGCCAGAAAGCCGTACCGCTTCTCCGGCGCGGAGGGGGCGGGGCGCTCCAGCTCCTCCTCCACCTGGTCCAGATCGTCCACGCTCTGGGCCTTTTTGCCGGCGGCCACGTCCTCGGCCTGGGTGCGCATGTTCTCGATCTTGGCCAGCTCCAGGGTGCCGAACTTCTGGGCCTCGCTGAGGGCGTCGCCGGGGATGTTGGTGTGGACGTGGACCTTGAAGGCCTCGTCGTCCTCGCCGATGACCAGGCTGTCCCCGATGCTGTCCAGGTAGGCCCGCAGGGGGGTCAGATCCACGTCGGGGCTGGACTTGCGGACGATGAACACGGTGTCAAAGGCAAAGGTGATCTCCTCGGCGGAGAAGGCGTTGAAGTCGGCCTTGGCCGGCTTGGCAGCCTCGTCCAGCTCCGGCATGGGCTCTCCCCGCAGGGCGGAGAGCATCCCCTCCAGGATGACCAGATAGCCCCGGCCGCCGGCGTCCACCACGCCGGCCTTTTTCAGCACCGGGTTCATGTCCGTGGTCTGGGCCAGCACCTCGTAGCCCACCCGGACGGCCTCGCTGAGGACAAACTCCACGTCGTTGTTCTCCGCCGCGGCCTCCACCGCCCGCTTGGAGGCCAGACGGGAGACGGTGAGCACCGTGCCCTCGGCGGGCTTCATCACCGCGCCGTAGGCGGCGGCCACGCCCTCCTGCATGGCGGCGGCCAGCAGGGCGCCGTCGGCCTCGTCGTGGCCCTTGAGGGTCTTGGAGAGGCCCCGGAAGAGGAGGGAGAGGATGACGCCGGAGTTGCCCCGGGCCCCCCGCAGCAGGGCTCCGGCGGTGATGGCGGCGGCCTGGCCCACGGAGGAGGCGCCGCCCTTGCGCAGCTCGGCGGCGGCGGTGCCGATGGTGAGGCTCATGTTGGTGCCCGTGTCGCCGTCAGGAACGGGGAAGACGTTGAGATCGTTGATCTGCTGCTTTTGCAGCGTAATGGCGGCGGCGCCGTGGAGCACCATCTGCCCGAACTGGGTTCCGTTGATTGAAAGCGTCATCTCCCGTTATACCCCCTTGGAATTGGACACAATATAGTCCACACAGACGTCCACGCTCTTCACGGGGATACCGGTGTACTTGCTGACCTTGTACTGGACCTCGCTCATGATGGAGCGGCACACGGCGGTGATGTTGATGCCGTGCTCGACGATGATGTGCAGGCGGATGGACACGGTGGAGTCCTCGTTGTAGATCACCTGCACGCCCTTGCTCATGGCCTCCTTGCGCAGCAGATGGACCAGGCCGTCGGTCCGGGAGCGGAAGGCCATGCCCTTGACGCCGAAGCAGTTGGTGGCGGCGTTGCCGGTGATGTTGGCGAACACGGCCTCGCTGATGCTGATTTCACCCTTTTTCGTTTGTAGCTTTATCATGGAAAACACCCTTTCAGCGGAAAAATCGGTTTATGCGGGAAGTATTATATACTATTTTTTCCGGGATAACAAGTAGAAAAAGGAAAAAGAGTAAAATGTGTGAAAAAGCGCCTATCTGCCTATTGAAAAATGGGCCGATTTGACATATTATCTTATCAACAGATTTTTATTGCCAAAAGGAGCGAAAATATGCGAGTGATAACAGGTTCCGCCCGGGGCCGCCGTTTGCTGGAGCTGGCGGGCGGCGAGACCCGCCCCACCGCCGATCGGGTGAAGGAGGGCATATTCAATATTATCCAGTTTGACATCGAGGGCCGCCGGGTCCTGGACCTCTTCGCCGGCACCGGCCAGCTGGGCGTGGAGGCCCTGAGCCGGGGCGCGGCGGAGGCTGTGTTCGTGGAGCAGCGCCGGGACGCGGCCAGGCTGGTGACGGAGAATCTGAAGCTGACCGGGCTGGCGGACCGGGCCCGGGTGGTCAACGGCGACGCGCTGTCCTACCTGGCCGGGGCGGGGGAGCGGTTCGACATTGTTTTCATTGATCCTCCCTACGCGGACCGGCTGTGGGAGAGCGCGATTTCTGCCATTTACCGGTTTGACATTTTGGCGAACCATGGTATAATAGTCTGTGAATCTCCTGTGGATCAGGAGATGCCCGCCGTGAAAGCGCCCCTGTTCCTCCACCGGACCTACCGCTATGGCAGGATCAAGATCACCACCTATCATCGGGAGGAGGGGCGCGAGGCATGAGGACCGCCGTTCTGCCCGGGAGCTTTGACCCCATCACCGTGGGGCATCTGGATCTGGCGGCGCGGGCGGCCGCCCTCTTTGACCGGGTGATACTGTGCGTCATGATCAACGGCGAGAAGCGGTCCCTCTTTACCATGGAGCAGCGCCTGGAGATGGCCTGCGCCGCCCTGGCCGGCATCCCCAACGCCCGGGCGGAGGCCTGGGACGGGCTCCTGGCGGATTTTGCCAGGGAGCGGGGGGCCGCAGCCCTGGTGAAGGGGGCGCGGGGGGAGGCGGATTTCGGCTGGGAGCTCCAGCTGGCCCAGATCAACCGGGATCTGAACCCGGACCTGGACACGATCCTTCTGCCTGCACGGCCGGAGCACCTGCATATCAGCTCCACCATGGTGCGGGAGATGATCCGCTGCCATCAGAAGTTAGACGCGTATGTGCCCGCCGGCGCGGCGGAGGTGCTGCGCGGGTTTTTGAAAGGGAAGGTTTGATGCTGTTATGGCCAACGATGTGGAATATCTGATTAATATGCTCTACGAGATGGTGGAGGGGGCCAAGAGCGTGCTCATGAGCCCGGACAAGTGCACCATTGTCCGGGACGAGGCCCTGGATCTGCTGGATGAGCTGCGGGGCCAGCTGCCCCTGGAGCTGAAGAAGGCCCAGGATCTGATCCGCGCCCGGGACGAATATGTGGAGAACGCCAAGAAGGAGGCCGAGCGGATCCGCCGCCAGGCCGACCAGGACGCGAAGGCCATTGTGGGGGAGAGCGAGATCACCCGCATCGCCAGGGACAAGGCCCACGAGATCCTCCGTCAGGCCGACGAGCGGCACAAGGCCATGATCGGCGTGGCCAACGAGTACACGGACGACGCCCTGCGCCGCACGGAGGAGGCGATCCAGATGGCCCTGGATGAGGTCCGGGAGTCCCGGGCCCGGTTCCGGGCGGTGTCCAACGAGAAGCTCCAGGCCCAGAGGGCCCGTATAGATGAACAGAGCGGCGGGGACTAAAATATAATCAATGAAGCGGAAAGCGTGTGATGTCAGCCAAGACATCACACGTTTTTTCATGCCTGAGTATGGAAGAAGCCGCCAGCAAATCTGCGGCTTGCGGGGGAGACCGCCCCGTTCCGCCGCGGCTTTTTATCTGCCGCTATTTTACAGAACAAGCGTTTTAAATCTTAAGAAAGGTCAGTTTTTGGCGAAAAATGCAGTTTTTTTCTGTAAAAAAATAAAAAATTTGTCCTTGCATTTCGGCCCGCTATGCCTTATACTAGTCAGTGAAGTGGTGGGAAATGGGGGAAAGTAGGGCGCTTGCCCTCTACAGACCGCCGCCGGCCCACAATCCGGCCGCCGGGTAACCGCCCGGCAAAGGGCGCAGACGGGTCCGCTTCGGCGGCCAGGAGAGGCAGGTGGGAGCAGTGATCGGCCAGTACCAGCACAATATCGACGCCAAGGGCCGCCTGTTCATTCCCGCCAAGTACCGGGAGGAGCTGGGGGAGACCTTCTACGTCACCATCGGACTGGACGGCTGCCTCTCCGTCTACTCGGACGCCAAGTGGGCGGAGCTCACCGCCAAGTTCGACGCCCTGCCCCTGTCCAAGGCGCGGAGCATGCGGGCGCTGTTCGCCAACGCGGCCAAGTGCGAGCCGGACGGCCAGGGCCGCATTCTCATCCCCGCCAAGCTGCGCCAGTACGCGGCCCTGGAGCGGGAGGTGGTCATCAACGGCGCGTCAAAGTGCGTGGAGCTCTGGAATCCGGAGCGCTGGGCGCCCATCGAGACCGCCGGCCTGGATCCGGAAAACCTGGCCGCCGCCATGGAGGAGCTGGGCTTTTAGCTGGTATTTTCCTCTTTTTTCATAGGAGGGGGAGTATTAAAACGATACTGTGATTATACTTAAAATAAGCATGAATATCCCGGCCTGACCGGCCCGGCGGGGGACGTGAAGCATGGAAGAGAAGAACTACGGACATAAGCCGGTGCTGCTGGAGGAGAGCCTCCGGGCGCTGGATATCAAACCCGGCGGCACCTATGTGGACGGCACCTTGGGCCGGGCGGGCCACTCCTTGGCGATTCTGCGCCGGCTGGAGGGCGGACGCCTCATCGGCATTGACCGGGACCAATCCGCCATCGACGCGGCCCGGGAGCGTCTGGCGGACTTCGCGGACCGGGTGACCCTGGTTCACGGGAATTTCCAGGACCTGGGGGACATCCTCCGGGACCTGGGGGTCCGGCGCGTGGACGGGATGCTCTTCGATCTGGGGGTGTCCTCCCCCCAGCTGGACGAGCCGGAGCGGGGGTTCAGCTACATGCACGACGCGCCCCTGGACATGCGCATGGACACGTCGGCCAGCCTGGACGCGGCCCAGGTGGTGAACACCTGGAGCTATGAGGAGCTGCGCCGCATTCTCTACGAGTACGGCGAGGAACGCTTCGCCCCCCAGATCGCCCGGGCCATCGTCCGGCGGCGGGAGGAGGGGCCCATCGCCGCCACCGGGGAGCTGGTGGAGCTCATCCGCTCCGCCATGCCCGCCGCCGCCCTGCGGGAGAAGCAGCACCCGGCCAAGCGGACCTTTCAGGCCGTCCGCATCGCCGTCAACGGCGAGCTGGAGGCCCTGCCCCCTATGCTGGAGGCGGCTGCGGAGGCCCTGTCGCCGGGAGGACGGCTGGCGGTCATCACCTTCCACAGCCTGGAGGACCGGATCGTCAAACAGACCATGCGCACACTGGCCACGGGCTGTACCTGCCCGCCGGAGTTTCCAGTGTGCGTGTGCGGAAAGAAGCCCAAGCTGCGCCTTTTGAGCCGCAGGCCAACTGCGGCTGGACCGGAGGAGCTTCAGGAAAATCCCCGCTCCCGCAGCGCCAAGCTGCGATGGGCGGAGCGGACCGGATACTGACCGGGTAGAAGCGTAGGCCCATAGGGCAGGAAGGGGGGACCGTCTGTGGCGGACCGGAGAAATCGGACAAGGCAGAGCTACCGCACACCCGGCGTGGTGGACGGGAACCTTGCCCGCCGCCTGGACGGTCAGGAGCTGGAACGGCGTCTGGAGCGCAGCGGCCAGCTGGACTTTGACCAGCAGTACCGCCGCCGGAGGGAGACGGAGGCGGAGCGGATCTCCCGCCGGCGGGCCAAGGCCAAGGCCAGAGTCCGCCCGGCCCAGAAGGTGAACGGCGCGGCGGTGCTGGGCTTCGTGGGGGTGGCGGCCATGATGGTGGTCCTCCTGCTCTGTTACGTGAGGATCAACGCCATCTCCCGCAGCATCGTGCAGATGAAGGAGGAGATCAAGGCCCTGCAGGTAGAGCAGGTCTCCCTGCTGACCCAGTATGAGCAGAAGTTCGATCTGGCCTCGGTGAAGGCGGCTGCAGAGGCCGCCGGCATGTCCCGGCCCAGCGAGAGCCAGATCTACTATATTGACCTGCCGGGGGCGGATCAGGCGGTGGCCTACGGCAGCGAGAGCGGCGGCGTACTGGACAAATTCTTCGCCTCCCTGGGCCGGGATGTGTACGCAGTTATGGAATATTTCCGATGATGGAAAGTATACTCATTGTTGAGGAGCGCCGGAGGGCCCCGGAAACCCGGCGTGAACACATCCGACAGCCCGGGGAGCAGGAGGACGCCTCTTGCTCCCTGGTTATTTCATGGGGGATCCCCTGGAAAAGGAGGCGCTTATGTTAAAAAATTCCCAGCAGAAGCAGGGTTCCGGCGGAAAAAAGAGAAAAATCATGGAATCCTCCCGCCTGGCCAAGCTGATGATCCAGCGGCGCACTCTGGCGCTGATGCTGGTGTTCGGCGTGGCGGCCTTTCTGGCCCTCTTCGCCCAGGCCTACGATCTGGCCATCAACCAGCACGACGAGATGAAGCAGCGGGCCGCCAACCAGCAGATGCGCAGCACGGTGATCTCCGCCTCCCGGGGCTCCATTCTGGACCGGAACGGCACCATTCTGGCCATGTCCGCCTCCGCGGACACCGTGTTCCTGGACCCCCGGGCCATTGAGAGCCGGGCCGCCGAGCTGGAGACAGCCCGGGCCAAGGCCGTGGTGGCAGGGGTGAAGGAGGGGGAGAAGCTCCCGGTCAGCGGCCAGGAATACAGGGACCTGATTGCCGTGAATCTGGCCCGGATTCTGGAGCTGGACGAGGAGACGGTCCGGGACAAGATGAGCAAGACCAACACCGCCTACCAGATCCTCAAGCGGCGGGTGGAGAAGACCGTGGGGGACCAGGTGCGGGAGTTCATCACCACCAACGACACCGGTTCCAGCATCCAGGGGGTCCACCTGGAGACCGACTCCAAGCGCTACTACCCCTACAGCTCCCTGGCCTCCCATGTCATCGGCTTTCTGGACGCCGACAACCACGGGGCCTACGGCCTGGAGGCCCTGTACGATGAGGAGCTGGAGGGCAGCACGGGCCTGACCGTCACGGCCAAGGACGGCAACGGCTCGGAGATCATGTTCCAGTATGAGCAGTACTACGACGCCGAGGACGGCCACAGCCTCCAGCTGACCCTGGACAGCACCATCCAGTACTACGTGGAGCGGGGCCTGGAGGACATGATCGCCAAATACGGGGCCAAGAACGGGGCCGCGGGGGTGGTTATGGACCCCAAGAGCGGGGCCATCCTGGCCATCGCCGCCAGCCCCACCTACGACGTGAACGCCCACCGGGAGATCTATGACAGCAAACTACAGGAGGAGCTGGCCAAGGTGGACGAGGAGAATCCCACCGCCCCGGACCAGGAGCACTCCGACGCCTACCGGGAGAAGCTGGGGGAGCTGCAATTGAAGCAGTGGCGCAACAAGGCGGTGAACGACACCTACGAGCCCGGCTCCACGGCCAAGATCCTCACCCTGTCCATGGCCCTGGAGGAGGGGGCGGTGAACCCCAGCAGCACCTTTGACTGCAGCGGCTCCGTGACCATCAGCGACTACACCATCCGCTGTTCCAACCACAGCGGCCACGGGCATCAGGTGCTCAAGGAGGCGGTGGGGAACTCCTGCAACCCGGCCTTTATCAGCATCGGCCTGGCCATGGGGACCGACAGGTTCTACGACTACATGAAGGACTTCGGCCTGATGGACAAGACAGGCGTGGACCTCCAGGGGGACGTGGGGGGCATCTTCTCCACCCGGGAGGCGTTCACCACCCTGGATCTGGCCTGCTACGCCTTTGGCCAGAACTTCAACGTCACCCCTCTCCAGCTCATCACCGCCCAGGCCGCCTGCATCAACGGCGGATACCTCTACCAGCCCCACGTGGTGGATAAGGAGCTGGACAGCGACGGCAACGTGGTCAAGCAGCACGACGCCACCCCCGTCCGGCAGGTCATCAGCGAGGAGACCTCCGCCACGGTCCGGGAGATGCTGGAGTACGTGGTCAGCAGCGGCACCGGCCGCAACGGCCAGGTGGCGGGCTACCGGGTGGGCGGCAAGACCGGCACCGCCGACAAGCGGGGCACCAAAGACCCTGTCACGAATCCCCAGGGCGACATCGTGGTGTCCTTCCTGTCCTTCGCGCCGGCCGACGATCCCCAGGTGATTATGCTCCTCACCCTGGACACCCCCCGCCGTGACACGGGCACCTATCCCTCCGGCGGCAACATGGTGGCCCCCACCGCCTCTGCGGTCATGGGGGATATCCTGAGCTACCTGGGCATTCCGCCCCAGTACACGGAGGATACCCAGACCGCCGCCGAGGGCGCTGTGCCCTACGTGGTGGATATGAGCAAGGAGGAGGCCGCGGCCAAGCTGGCGGAGTACGGCTTCACGTCCTACCGCACTGTGGGCGACGGCGCCGCGGTCACGGACCAGACCCCCTCCGGCGGGGCCATCGTCCCCACCGGGGCGGAGATCATCCTGTACATGGGGGCGGAGAAGTCCGACGCACCGTGCAAGGTGCCCAACGTCATCGGCCTGTCCGCGGCGGACGCCAACCGGAAGCTCACCGACGCGGGGCTCATCATGAAGGCGGCCGGAGCCAGCGGCAGCGGCGTGAAGGCCATCAGCCAGTCTGTGGGCCAGGGCGCGGAGGTGGCCGCCGGTACGGTGATTACCGTGCAGATGGGCCAGACCTCCAACCGCGCGGACTAGAAATCCCATAAAAAAGAAAGCATCCACCGATAGAACATGCCCGAAGGGCGTCTGAAAAGTTCTTTTTGGTCACTTTTTCTTGAAAGAAAAAGTGACAGAATGACGAAAGAGCAGGCTGCATATCATGAAGCTAGGCGAATTGCTGCACAATATTCCCATACTGGAGACCAATGCGGATCTGGAGCAGGAGATCACCGGGGTCAGCTACGACTCCCGGCACACGAGCCCCGGGGACCTGTTCATCGCCCTGGAGGGCTATGAGACCGACGGCCACAGGTTCATCCCCATGGCCCGGGAGAAGGGGGCGGCCTGCGTGCTGTGCCAGAAGGCGCCCCAGGACGGGGGCCCCTATGTGCGCACCGGCGACAGCCGGGGCGCCCTGGCCCAGGCGGGCCGGAACTGGTTCGGCGATCCGGCCGGGGAGATGACCATGGTGGGCGTCACGGGCACCAACGGCAAGACCACCACCACCTATCTCCTCAAGGATGTGCTGGAGAAGGCGGCCGGGGCCAAGGTGGGCCTCATCGGCACCAATCAGAACATGGTGGGGGATGAGGTTCTCCACACCGAGCGGACCACGCCGGAGTCCTTCGAGCTCCAGGCCCTGTTCCGCCGGATGGCGGACGCGGGGTGTACCCACGTGGTGATGGAGGTCTCCTCCCACGCCCTGTGCCTGCAAAGGGTGGCGGGGATCCGGTTCGCGGCGGGCCTGTTCACCAACCTGAGCCAGGACCACCTGGACTTCCACGGCTCCATGGAGGACTACTGCGGCGCCAAGGCCCTGCTGTTCCGCCAGTGCGAGAAGGGCGTGTACAACGCCGACGATCCCTGGGCGGACCGGGTGACCCGGGGCGCGCCCTGCCCCCTGTCCTCCTTTGGAGAAAAGGCGGGGGAGCTGCGTGGGGAGAATATCCGGCTGGCCGTGGACGGTGTGGACTTCGACGCCTGCCGGGACGGGGAGACCGTGCCGGTGCGGGTGAACATCCCCGGGGGGTTCACCGTCTACAACGCCCTGGGGGTCATGGCGGCGGCCCGGGAGCTGGGGGTCCCCCTGGCGGACAGCGCACGGGTTCTGCGCCAGAGCGCCGGGGTCAAGGGCCGGGTAGAGGTGGTGCCCGTGCCCGGGGAGTACACCGTGCTCATCGACTACGCAGTGACGCCGGACGCCATTGAGAACGTGCTCGCCACGGTGCGGGACTTCGCCAAGGGCCGGGTGGTGATCCTCTTCGGCTGCGGCGGGGACCGGGACAGGGGCAAGCGCCCCAAGATGGGGCGGATCGCCGCCCGGATGGCGGACTTTGTCGTCGTCACCTCCGACAACCCCCGCACCGAGGTCCCCGGGGATATCATCGCGGATATCCTGCCGGGCCTGGAGGGGACGGAGACCCCCTATGTGGTGGTGGAGGACCGGGTGGAGGCCATCCGGTACGCCCTGGACCACGCCCGGAAAGACGATGTGATTATTCTGGCCGGAAAGGGCCACGAGACCTATCAGATTGTGGGCCACGAGAAGCGCCACCTGGATGAGCGGGAGGTGGTGGCCGCCTATATCGCTGAACACAAGGAGAGAGCCTGATGCGTCAGGACAGAGGGAGACTGCCATGGAAATGATTATCGCTTGCGTCCTCAGCTTCGCTGCCACAGCCCTTCTGGGGTGGCAGGTGATCCTGCCCGCCCTGCGCCGGCTCAAGGCCGGCCAGGAGATCCGGGAGGTGGGGCCCAGGTGGCACTCCACCAAGGCCGGCACCCCCACCATGGGCGGGCTGATGTTCATCGTGGGCACGGCAATCTCCATCCTGCTCATGGGCTGGCCCCGGATGGCGGCGGGGGATCTCACCCACATCTATGTGTTCCTCTTCGCCCTGGTGTTCGGGGTGATCGGCTTTCTGGACGACTACGAGAAGGTGAAGCGCCACCAGAACCTGGGACTCACGGCGATCCAGAAGTTTCTGCTCCAGCTGGCCGCCGCCATTCTCTTTCTCATGCTCATGCGCTGGGAGGGGCTGCTGTCCCCTCACCTGTACGTGCCCTTCCTGGACGCCAGCATTGCCCTGAGCTGGCCGCTGTACATGGTGTTCGCGGCCTTTGTCATCGTGGGCACTGTCAACGCGGTGAACATCACCGACGGCCTGGACGGCCTGAGCACCTCCGTGTCCATCCCGGTGGCCCTGTTCTTTGTCTCGGCGGCCACATGGTGGGGCTACACCCAGCTGGGGATCTTCGCCGCCGCTCTGCTGGGGGGGCTGCTGGCCTTCCTGCTGTTCAACGCCCACCCGGCCAAGGTGTTCATGGGGGACACGGGGTCCCTGTTCCTGGGGGGCGCGGTGGCCGGCATGGCCTTTGCCTTTGACATGCCGCTGATTCTGCTGCTGGTGGGCGTTATATACATTGTGGAGACGCTCTCCGATATTATCCAGGTTGGATATTTCAAGCTCAGCCACGGCAAGAGAATCTTCAAGATGGCGCCCATCCACCATCACTTTGAGATGTGCGGGTGGAGCGAGATCAAGATCGTCACCGTCTTCACGGCGGTGTCCACCCTGTTCTGCGCCCTGGCGCTGTTCGGGGTGATGAATCGGATGATGTAGGCCGCCGGGCGCGGCCTGCCCGGAAGGAGGAGAGCCCATGACCAGAGAGGAACAGCGCCAGATCAAGAAGGCCCGGGAGCGGGAGGAGCGCAGAAAGCGTCAGGAGGCCTGGGAGGCCGCCCGGGGACCCATGGATATCCCCTTTCTGCTGCTGGCCCTGATGCTGCTGGTCATTGGCCTGATTATGCTCCTCTCCGCCAGCTTCCCCTCCGCCCAGGCCCACAAGAGCTCCAACTATGACCCCCTCTACTACTTCAAGCGGCAGGCGATGTTTGCCGGCGCAGGGCTGGTGGCCATGTTCTGGGTGTCCAAGATCAACTACGAGCGATTCCGGGGGCTGGCGCGGCTGGCTCTGATCGTGTCCATCGCCCTGCTGGTTCTGGTGCTGATCCCCGGCCTGGGCATCACCCGCAACGGCGCTACCCGCTGGCTGGGCATCCCGGGCCAGGCGGTGGTCCAGTTCCAGCCGTCGGAGATCGCAAAGCTGGGCGTGATCGTCTACTTTGCCGAGTCCATCTCCAAGAAGCGGGAGAAGATGCGCTCCTTCCGGGAGGGCTTTCTGCCCCACTTTATCCTGCTGTGCGTGGTGGCGGGGCTGACGCTGATTGAGCCCCACTTCTCCGGCGCGCTGCTGATTGCCGGCATGGGCGCGGCCATGATGGTGGTGGGGGGCATCCACTGGGGCTGGATCGCGGCTGGCGTGGGGGGCCTGTGCGGCGGCGGATATCTGATGCTGTTCACGGACCTCATGGAGAAGATCGGCTACAACGCCTCCCGCATCGCCGTGTGGAAGGACCCCTTCGGGGGGGATCTGGAGTTCCAGCGCAATCAGGCGTGGCAGGTGATTCAGAGCCTCATCACCGTGGGCTCCGGGGGCCTTCTGGGGGTGGGTCTGGGCAAGAGCCGGCAGAAGTTCATGTTTCTGCCGGAGGAGCACAACGACTTCATCTTTGCCGTGGTCTTCGAGGAGCTGGGGCTGGTGGGCGCGGGCCTGATTATGCTGATCTTCGCCCTGCTGGTGCTCCGGGGGTTCTGGCTGGCCATCCACGCCCGGGACCGGTTCGGGAGCCTGATGGTGGTGGGCGTGACCACCCAGATTGCCCTCCAGACGTTTCTGAACATCGCCGTTGTCACCAATTTCCTGCCCGCCACGGGCATTTCCCTGCCCTTCTTCAGCTACGGCGGCACGGCGCTGTCCCTCCAGCTGGTGGAGATCGGTATCGTGCTCTCCGTGTCCCGGCAGATCCCCGCGCCCAAGGCGGGATAGAGCCCGCTTATAGAGTTCTTTTTGACCCTTTTTCTTTGAAGAAAAGGGGTGATGACCAAAACGACGGGAGGCGGTCTCTCTGAACGTGATCTTTACCTGCGGCGGGACGGCGGGACATGTCAATCCCGCCCTGGCCCTGGCGGGACTGCTGCGGGAGCGGCGGCCGGACAGCCGCGTGCTCTTTGTGGGGGCCCACCGGGGGATTGAAAAAAAGCTCATTGAGGACGCGGGGTGGCCCTTCCGGGCGGTGGAGGTGTCCAATTTCCACCGCTCCCTCCGGCCCCGGGAGATCCGGCACAATCTGGTGTCCCTGCGCAACTTCCTCTGCTCCCCCGGGGAGGCCCGCCGCCTGCTGGGGGAATTTCCCGCAGATCTGGTGGTGGGTACCGGGGGCTACGCCAGCTACCCCATGATCCAGGCGGCCTCCAGGCTGGGTATCCCTGCGGCTATCCACGAGTCCAACGCCATTCCGGGCCTCACCACCCGGCTGCTGGAGCGCCACGCGGACCTCATCATGGTGGGCTTTGAGGAGTGCCGGAAGAACTACAAACGCCCGGATAAGGTGCTGGTCACCGGCACGCCGGTCCGGGGGGACTTCTTCCAGCTGACGAAAAAGGAGGCCAAGGGGAAGCTGGGCATGGACGACGGCCGGCCCCTCATCGTCTCCTTCTTCGGCAGTCTGGGGGCCTCGGAGATGAACCGGGAGATGGCCCAGTTTTTGGCCCTGGAGAGGGAGGAGGGCCTGCCCTTCCACCACGTACACGGGGCCGGAGCCGTGGGCTGCCGGCACATGGGGGAGTATCTCTCCGAGGCCGGGGTGAGCCTGGAGGGGACCGGGGCCCTGGAGGTGCGGGAGTACATCCAGGACATGGGCGTTCTCATGCGGGCGGCGGATCTGGTGATCTGCCGGGCCGGGGCCAGCACCATCAGCGAGCTCACCGCCCTGGGCGTGCCGGCGATCATCATTCCCTCGCCCAACGTCACCAACAACCACCAGGAGTCCAACGCCCGGGTGCTGGAGCGGGCCGGGGGCGCGGTGGTGGTGCTGGAGAAGGACAGCGGCGGCCGGCTCCTCTATGACGCCGCCTGCCGGATACTCAACAGTCCGGACCGGCGGCGGGAGATGAGCCGGGCCATGTCGGAGCTGGGCTCCATCGACGCTGCGGAGCGGATCTACGCCGCCGTCACAGCCCTGGCGGGGAAAAAGTAGCAGTTTCCGCCCATCCGCATACCATGGATTAGTCTGGAAAAATCCATGTGCGGAGGGGTAGTTATGAGCCATATCGTTATTGAAGGAGGCCGACGGCTGGAGGGGACGCTGACCGTCCAGGGGGCGAAAAACAGCGTCCTGCCCATTCTGGCGGCCACCATCCTGCACCCGGGACGCACGGTGCTCCGGGGCTGTCCCCATCTCAGCGACGTGGAGGCCAGCATCCGCATTCTCCGCCACCTGGGCTGCGAGGCCCGGTGGGAGGGGGAGGCGCTGACGGTGGACGCCGGCGCCATGAGCCGCGGGGATGTGCCCGAGCACCTGATGCGGGAAATGCGCTCCTCGGTCATCTTCCTGGGGGCGATCCTGGCCCGCCTGGGCTGGGCGGAGATGTCCTATCCCGGCGGGTGCGAGCTGGGCCCCCGGCCCATTGACCTGCACCTGACCGCCCTGCGGCAGCTGGGGGCGGAGCTGGCGGAGGAGGGGGGAGCCCTGCACTGCTCGGCCCGCCGCCTGACGGGGCGGGAGATCGCCCTGAGCATGCCCAGCGTGGGGGCCACGGAGAACGCCATTCTGGCCGCCTGCGGCGCGGAGGGGGAGACCGTCCTGCTCAACGCCGCCCGGGAGCCGGAGATCACGGACCTCCAGGACTTCCTGTGCGCCATGGGGTGCCGGGTGCGGGGAGCGGGCAGCTCCACTATCTGCATCCTGGGCCGGCGGCAGACCAGGGACGCCGTACATACCGTCATGCCGGACCGGATCGCGGCCGCAACCTATCTGGCTGCGGCGGCGGCAGCCGGCGGCGAGGTGGAGCTGCGGCGGATCAACTACCGCCACCTGTCCACAGTCACCGCCGCCCTCCACGAGGCGGGGTGCCAGATTGCCGGCGGCGAGGGGACGCTGACCCTGCGCTCTGACGGCGCACTCCGGTCCGTGCCCACCGTGCGCACGGCCCCCTATCCCGGCTTCCCCACCGACGCCCAGGCGGTGCTGATGGCGGCGCTGCTGCGCAGCCGGGGGGCCACGGTGTTCGTGGAGAACATGTTTGAGAACCGCTACCGCCATGTGGATGAGCTGCGCCGCATGGGCGCGGACATCAGCGTGGCGGACCGGGTGGCGGTGGTCACCGGCGTACCCCGCCTGTGCGGGGCCAGCGTCCGGGCCACGGACCTCCGGGGAGGGGCGGCGCTGCTGGTGGCCGGCCTGGCGGCGGAGGGCGTGACCAGAATCGGGGACATCCACCACATCCAGCGGGGCTATGAGGACCCGGTGCGGGATCTGGGCCTGCTGGGAGCCCGCATCACCCTGGAGGAGGAATAGGGCCTCCGGGGACGGCGCATACTGCGAAAAACACCGCTTTTAAGAAAGAGAGAAGAAGGGAGGGGGCGCGATGCCCAAAAAGCGCAAAACCCGCCGCAGGCGGCGGAGAGGCGGCCTGGGCCGCCTGCTGCGCCCCCTGTCGGTGCTGCTGACGGCGGTGGCCGTGGTGGCGGCGCTGACCATGTTCTTCAAGGTCAGCACCGTGGAGGTCACCGGCAGCAGCCGCTACCGGGACGGGGAGGTTGCCGCCGCCTCCGGCGTGGAGCTGGGGGACAACCTGGTGCTGCTGGACAAGTACCGCATTGCCCAGCGCATCTACACCGAGCTGCCCTATGTCACCGAGGCCCGGATCAACCGGAAATTTCCCTCCACCCTGGTGCTGGAGGTGACGGAGACCACCGCCGTGGCCTCCATCCAGGGCGCGGGGGGCTACTGGCTGCTCAGTGCGGGGGAGAAGCTGCTGGAGGCGGTGGACGAGACCGGGGCCCAGGACTACCTGCGGATCACGGGCCTGGAGGCGGTGAATCCGGCGGTGAGCGCCCGGCTGGAGCTGCCGGAGGACAGCCCCATCACCCTGGAGCGGCTGGGCCAGCTGCTCTCGGCCATGGAGCGCCTGGAGATGCTGGGCCGGGCGGACGGACTGGATCTCAGTGACCGGTCCGATCTGGTCCTGGGCTATGACGGACGGTTCCAGGTGATCATCAGCTACGACGCGGACTTTGACTACAAGCTGCTCTGCCTGCTGGAGGCGGTGAAGTGCCTGGAGCCCAACGAGCGGGGCACCATCCGCCTGAACATGAAGGAGGCGAACAAGGCCCATTTCATCCCCGCTTCGGAGTGAGGAAAGAGGTATTTTTTCCCTATCGCCGCAATTTGCTCCAAATTTTCAAAAAAACAGAGAATCCCCTATTGACCTGTCGGGGAAAAAAGCATACAATGAAGTATAAAAAGCAGACAGTTTACTCCGGGGCCTTCAGCCCTGTTTCTGTACGCAAGATACGATTGGTAGGAGGATTCCAATTATGGCATTTGAACTGGTGACCGCCCCCGAAAGCGTAGTGAAGATCAAGGTGATCGGCGTGGGCGGCGGCGGAAATAACGTTGTCAACCGCATGGTGCGCGCCGGTGTGACCGGCGTGGACTTTGTGGCGGTGAATACGGACAAGCAGGCGCTGAACATCTCCAGCGCGGAATATAAGATCCAGATCGGTGAGAAGCTGACCCACGGCCAGGGCGCGGGCTCTGACCCGGAGGTGGGCCGCAAGTCCGCAGAGGAGAGCCGCAGCCAGATCAGCAAGGCCCTGGAGGACACGGACATGGTCTTCATCACCGCCGGCATGGGCGGCGGCACCGGCACCGGCGCGGCCCCCATTGTGGCGGAGGCCGCCAAGGAGCAGGGGATCCTCACCGTGGGCGTGGTGACCAAGCCCTTTGGCTTTGAGGGCCGCCGCCGGATGATGCAGGCGGAAAAGGGCATTGAGGATCTGCGGGGCAAGGTGGACTCCCTGGTCATCATCCCCAATGACCGCCTCAAGCATGCCACGGACCAGAAGATCACCTTTGCCAACGCCTTTGAGATCGCCGACGACGTGCTCAAGCAGGCCGTTATGTCCATCTCCGATCTGATCCGGGAGACCGGGTTCATCAACCTGGATTTTGCCGACGTGACCGCCATTATGAAGGATGCGGGCCTGGCCCACATGGGCGTGGGCCGCTCCGCCGGCAAGGGGAAGGCCGAGGAGGCCGCCCGGCTGGCCATCTCCAGCCCCCTGCTGGAGACCAGCATCCAGGGCGCGCAGGGCATCCTGGTCAACGTCACCGGCGCGTCGGACATCGGCCTGGACGAGGTGTACGAGGCGGCCAACATGGTCAAGGAGCTGGTCCATCCCGACGCAAACACCATCTTCGGCGCAACCTTCGACGACTCCCTGGGCGACGAGATCCGGGTCACCGTCATTGCCACCGGCTTTGACGAGAAGCGGACGCTGGACCCGGTTACGGCGGTCATCGGCCGCCCCGGCGACAGCTCCAAGGATAAATTTGACAGTCTTTTCCTCAAGCCCAGGACCGACGAGGAGCGCAAGGCCGAGGAGAAGGATCCCTTTGACGATATTATGCGCATCTTTAACAACGATCTGTAGACGCGCTTCCGGCGAAATACATAAAAATTTGACAAACACCACAGACTTTTGCCTGTGGTGTTTGTTTTTTTGTGAAAACAGGGGGAGTTCCGGGTTTTTCCATGACAAAGCAGCCGCATTTTAGAAATTTCCCAGGAGAGTATTCTTGCTCGTATCACACAAAGTAAAGGCGCTGACCGAAAAAAACGGCGGCGAATTTTTGGAAAGGGGTGGTGAAATGGATGATTGGACACAACTGGAGAGCGGGGACGATTTTTTTTCTTAGCAGTCTCCTGTGCGTCTCCCCCCTGCTGGGGCAGACCGCCCGGGCCGCCGCGCTGGATGCGGAGCGCCTGGTGCCGGTGGGACACACCGTGGGCATCAAGCTGTTCGCGGAGGGCGTGGTGGTCATCGGACTGGCGGAGGTGGATACGGCCTCCGGCGTGCTGACCCCGGGCGCGGACTGCGGCCTGCAGGTGGGGGACGTGATCGAGGCGGCCAACGGCAAGCCGGTGGACTCCTCGGAGCAGTTCGCGTCCCTGCTCCAGTGCGGCGGCGTGGTGAAGCTGGACGTAAGCCGGGACGGGGAGGATCTGACCCTGGCGGCCCGGCCGGTGCTGGGTGACGACGGCACCTACCGTCTGGGGGCCTGGATCCGGGACAGCATGGCGGGCATCGGCACGGTCACCTTCTATGACCCGGTCACCGGCACCTTCGGCGCGCTGGGCCACGGCATCACGGACACAGACACGGGGATGCTGATGCCCCTGGGGGACGGCGCGGTAATGGACGCCACGGTGAAGGCGGTGAAGCGGGGCAGCGCCGGCGCGCCGGGGGAGCTGAAGGGCAATTTTGACCTGACCCGGGATACGGGTCAGCTGTACGCCAACACAAACCGGGGTGTGTTCGGGGTGCTGGAGAACGCCGAATACACCCAGGCGGACGCCGTGCCTGTGGCCAGACCCGGAGAGGTCCGGGAGGGCGCGGCCACCATCCTGGCCAACGTGGCCGGGGATGGGGTGGAGGAGTACCACATCCGGATTGCCAAGGTGCTGGACGGCTCCCAGGTGCAGAACCTGCTGCTCCAGGTGACTGATGAGCGGCTCATCGAGCGTACCGGAGGGATTGTGCAGGGGATGAGCGGCAGCCCGATTTTGCAGAACGGGAAGATTGTGGGGGCGGTGACCCACGTGATGGTCAACGAGCCCACCAAGGGCTACGGGATCCTGATTGAGAACATGCTGGCGGAGGCCGGACAGGCGGAGAAGACGTAAAAAAAGCGGGGGCAGGCACAGTAAATGTGCCCGCCTCCGCCCGCTGGATCTTAAGCTTCCAGGGTCAGGCCCACGCACTGGGGGATCTGGAGACAGCCCGCCTCGCCGCCCACAGCGCCGTCCTCCTCCAGGCGGCGGCACACCAGCTCGCCGCTTGTCCGGTTGGCGGTCAGCAGCAGGGGGCGGCCGGGAACCGGGAGAATATCCCAGGGGTCACGGCCCAGGGCGTCCGCGTGCTGGACCAGCCGGGGCAGATCCCCGTCCAGAGAGAACACGGCGATCAGATCCGCCCCCCGGACAGAGATATAGAGCATATCCCCCCGGAGCCGGATGGCCGCAGAGTCCGCCCTGCCGGCAAATCCGGCGGGCAGGACAGGGGCCACGCCCTCCAGCGTAAAATCCGGGCCGCTGACGGCGTAGGTGAACAGCTGATTGCTGGTCTCGCTGACCAGATAGAACCGGCGGTGATCGGCGGTGAAAACGCCGTGGCGGGGACCGGTCCCGGCGGGGAAGGCCAGCTCGCCCGCCGGGGCGCGGCCGTCCTCCCGGTCAAACAGGAATACCCGGTCCCGCTTCAGGCAGGGGACCAGCAGCCACCGTCCATGGAAGATGACCTGATGACAGCCGGACTCCTCCCCCAGGAGGAGGCGGCGGACAGGCCGCAGCGCCCCGTTTTCCACGCTGTGGACCAGCACATGGCCGTCGTGGTAGTTGGCGGAGTAGAGCAGGCCCTCCTGCCAGGCGAGAAAGCAGGCGGTGGTCCTCTCGCAGATGCGCTCATCCAGCACCGGCACGCCGGGCGCGGATGGGTCCAGCAGGGCGAGGCCGCATCCCTGGCTGTTCTCCGTCACCGTAGCCAGCAGGCCGTTGGCCCAGACGGCGTATTTGGTGTTGGTCTGGGGGTAGATCAGCTCCGGCTCGCTGAGCCGGCCGCTCTCCGCGTCCAGCAGAAAGCGGTATGTGCCCGCCGCTCCCGGGGAGGCATAGGTGCCCACATAGCCTGTTAAGTGTGTCATAGCGGTCTCCTTGTCAGTTATTTTCTGGAAAGAGAGGGCCTCCCGCGTGGATGTGCGGGAGGCCCTCTGGATCATGGCTGGGGGTGGAGGGGCTGGCCGTCCCGCTGCCGCCACAGCTGGCCCAGAGCGGGGTAGTCGATCTCCCTGGTCTCCAGGTACCGCAGCAGCAGCGCCTTCATCCGCTCCCCCCAGGTATCGCGGACCGCGTCCACCACGCCCCAGTAGGACTCGGAGAGCTCCAGCAGGCGGCAGCCGGAGAGCAGCTGGATGAGGGCCTCGTCCTCAGCGGTCTCCGGCGCGCAGGGGCCGCCCGCCGCGCGGTAGCCCTTGAAGAACGCCGCCTCGGCCTTGGGGAAGGTCTCTGCGTCAAAGAAGTTGAAGAGAAAGAACCGGAAGCCGTAGAACTCCAGGGCGGCGGGGGCCGCCTGGGAGGACTCCAGGTCAAAGTACCCGCTGGGCACGCCCGCCTCATCCACAAAGAAGTTGCGCCCGTGCATATCGGTAAAGACCATCACCGGGCGGCAGACGTCTGCGGAGAGAACCGGGCGGAGCGAGTCAAACCTTTCATGGAAAAAGGCGGCGGTCTGCCGGGCCTCCTCCCTGGAAAAGGTCCCCTTTTTCACGCCCCTGGCAATGCGCATCTCGGTGACGGCCATAAAGCGGTCAGCAAAATTGCCGCAGCCGGGCTCGATGGTATCCCCGTCGATGATATCCCCAAAGGAGGGGAGACGGATATTTCGGTGCAGCCTGCCAAAATCCCGGCCCAGGGCCTCCAGGCTGCTCAGGAAGGGCTCCAGACGGAAGCCCTGGGCGGCCTGCCAGTCCGTAAAGGAGACGCCCGGGCACTTTTCCAGGACAATGCAGCGGCCCAGGGGGGAGTCGTGGGTCCCGTGGACCCGGGGGACAGGGAGCTGGCCCTGGGTTCTGGCGAGGCCCAGCAGGAAGGACTCCCGGTCCAGGGAGAGCCGGCCGCCAAAGAGCGTGTCCAGGTGGGGGGCGGTGAGGCCCTTTTCCGTGTCCCGGACCTTGGCAAATTTACAGATGACCTGATCGCCGTTTTCCAGCGTCACGTCATAGACGTAATGATTGGAGCCCTCGGCAATCCCGGCGGCAGAGGCGGCGGGATAGCCGGCGGCGCGAAGAGCGGAGCAAACAGCGGTCATAGGGATGACCTCTCCTTTCTGATGTACCTATTGCAGATATCGGTAGATGGTAACCTCTGAGCAGCCCAGCCGCTTGGCCACCTCGGCAATGGAGCCCTTGACCAGGAACACGCCCCGCCGGTCCAGCTCCTGGACGATCTTCTGGCGCTCGGCGCTGGTCAGACGCTCCGCGGGAACGCCGAAGCTGGCCAGATATTCGTCCGTCACGGCCTGAATGATGTCCTCTACCATGACCGTTACGCCCTCGTAGCGGTTGAGCAGCTCGGGCTGGGCGTCCGGAACCCGGGCGCTGGTTCCGCCCGGGCTGTTGATGAGAGCGTCCAGCATATCCCGCATCCTCAGCAGCTCTTCCACGCGGACATTGATCGTAAGAAAGCCGGCCAGGGAGCCGTCGTCGTTTTTCAGAAACATGGTGGACGCGCGCAGCCTCTCCCGGGAGGGCAGCAGGGCGCGGTAGTTGGCCACGCAGTCCCGCGTCTTGTAGGTGCCCTCCTCCAAAAAGGACCGTTCCATGTCGCCCAGCCTGTTGCCGGGCTTGACGCGGTCCGTGGTAGGATTTTCCGCGTACAGAATGCGCTCGGTGTCACAGAGCAGGATCTCGGCGTCTGAGCCAATGACCTCCCGCAGGAAGGGCAGCAGCTTTGCGGTCTTTTCAAAATCATACATGGGGGAACTCCTCCCTAGTATCCGAATTGGGGCCGTGAAAAGAAACTTTCATATGGAAAACATTTTAGCACAAAATTTTCCTGCCGCCAACAGGAAATACCGGAAAAATACGGAAATTGCCTTCCGCCGTCCCGTGTCTCCCGGCAAATCGGCTCCGGAATATGCGCCATGGAAGCCTCCTCCTTCATCGGTTTGTCACACAGACTGCCGCGCCCGTTCAAGACAATATTATCATTTCAATAATAAATTGTCAACTATAAGATAAATTTTATATCATGATGAAAAATTATTGACATGCGCAAAATAATATGATATGCTGACAGGGACGCAAGAACAGCGCGCTCGTTTTGGAGAAGATTACCAAAAAAGCAGCAGGCCCTTGCCGCGGCCGGCTGCAAAGACGGGAGGAATTTGATCAACATGCTGCGCTACACAGTCAAGCGATTCCTATCCATGCTGTTGACGCTGTTTCTGGTGGCAACGGCAACCTTTTTCCTGATGCACGCGATCCCGGGACAGCCCTTTGAAGTGACCCGCGAAACGCCGGAGAGCGTCAAGGAGGCGATGATGGCCAAGTATGGCCTGGACAAGTCCCTGTTCGAGCAGTATCTCATCTATATGAACAATCTGCTGCACGGCGAATTCGGTGTGTCCATGAAGTACAAGGGGCAGACGGTGGTTGGCACGGTGACCTCCGGCATGCCCGCCTCCGCCGTCATCGGCTTCGGCGGCGTGCTGCTGGGGTGCCTGATCGGATCGGTCCTGGGCGCGCTGGCCGCCCTGAAGAACAAGGGGGCGGTGGACTACTTTGTCATCGTGCTGGCCATTCTGGGTGTCTCCGTGCCCAACTTCGTCTTTGGCTCCCTGATCCAGCGGATCCTGGCCGTGGAGTGGAAGCTGTTCCCCATTCAGGGCTGGAAGGGCCTGAGCTGCATGGTGCTGCCCATTCTGGCGGCCACGTTCACCAACGTCGCCCACTACGCCCGGATGCTCCGCACCAGTATGCTGGACACCATGGGTCAGGACTACATATGCACCGCCAGAAGCAAGGGCCTGAGCCAGGGGGAGATTGTCCGCGGCCACATGCTGCGCAACTCCTTCCTCCCCCTGGTCACCTCCCTGGGGCCCATGCTGGCCGGCTGCCTCACCGGAAACTTTGTCATTGAAAAGATCTTCAACGTCCCCGGACTGGGCCAGTCCATGATCCTTGCGATCCAGAACTCCGACTACACCATGATTATGGGTCTGACCATCATCTTCTCGTTCATCTCCATTGTGGGCTACTTCCTGGTGGACATTGTATACGGCCTTGTGGATCCCCGGATCCGCATTGCGAAATAAGGGAGGCGAAAGGACTATGAAAGATCATTGCAGCGCCGCCGTCCTTCCGGCGGAGCAGGAGCTGCGGCTGACGGACGACTTGTTCGTCAAGGACAACTCCGCCTGCGCCGACGCGGACAAGATGACCCGCCCGTCCCTGAGCTACTGGAGCGACGCCTGGCAGCGCTTCAAGGAGAACAAGCTGGCCATGATCTCCGCGGCCATTCTGCTGCTGATCCTGCTGCTGGCGGTCTTCCAGCCCCTCCTCAGCCGCTACGAGTATGACCAGACCGACTATTTTGCCATCAACCAGGGCCCCAGCCCGGCGCACCTCTTCGGCACGGACGAGCTGGGCCGGGACATCTTCACCCGCTGCTGGATGGGCGCGCGGGTCAGCCTGAGCATCGCGCTGGTGGTGGCGCTGCTGAGCGGCACCATCGGCATCCTCTACGGCGGCGTTGCCGGATACTTCGGCGGTCTGGCGGACAATGTGATGATGCGCTTCTGTGAGCTGGTGGCCTCCATCCCCCAGATGCTGTGGGTGGTGCTGCTGGTGCTGGTCATGAAGCCGGGCGTGTTCCCCATCATCCTCGCCATCGGCGCCACGGGCTGGATCGGCATGGCCCGCCTGTTCCGGGGCCAGGTGTTCTCCCTGAAGGAGAGCGAATTTGTCCTGGCCAGCCAGACCATGGGGGCGGGGAGCCTGTGGATCATCCTCAAGCACCTGCTGCCCAACGCCATGAGCCCCATCATCATCAGCATGGCCAACGCCATCCCCGGCGCGATTTTCTCCGAGTCCTTCCTCAGCTATATCGGCCTGGGCGTTCCGCTGCCCATGGCCAGCTGGGGCTCTCTGGCCAGCGACGGCGCGAACAAGCTGCTGACCTATCCGTATCAGCTGATTTTCCCCGCGCTGCTGATCTGCGTGACCATGCTGTGCTTTAACCTCATGGGCGACGGCCTGCGGGACGCGCTGGACCCCAGAATGAGACAGTAAGGAGGGAGAGAAGATGGAAGGAACAAAACAAGCCGGCGCCCTGCTGGATGTGCGGGAGCTGACCTTCTCCTTCAGGACCTACGCCGGCGAGGTGCAGGCGGTCCGGGGCGTCAGCTTTCTCCTGAAAAAGGGCAGGAGCCTGGGGCTGGTGGGGGAGTCCGGGTGCGGGAAATCCGTGACCGCCAAGTCCATTGTCCGGCTGAACCCGGAGAAGCCCCGGGGCCTCTACAAGAGGGGACAGGTTCTCTTTGAGGGCCGGGATCTGATGGCCCTGCCGGAGAAGGAGATGCGGAAGGTCCGGGCCCAGGATATCCGCATGATCTTCCAGGACCCCATGACCAGCCTCAACCCCACCATGACTGTGGGCAGGCAGATCGTGGAGGGTATTATGAAATACGGCAGCAAGTCCAAGGCGGAGGCCAAAAAGACCGCGCTGGAGACGCTGGCCCTGGCCGGCATCCCCAGCCCCGAGGACCGCTTCAAGCAGTACCCCCACGAGTTTTCCGGCGGCATGCGCCAGCGGGCCATGATCGCCCTGGCCATGGCGGTGAATCCGAAGCTGCTGATTGCGGACGAGCCCACCACGGCCCTGGACGTGACCATTCAGGCCCAGATCCTGGACCTTATCAAGGACATTCAGAAGAAATACGACACCGCCCTCATCATGATTACCCACGATCTGGGCGTGGTGGCCAACATCGCGGACGAGATCGCGGTCATGTACGCGGGGAAGATCGTGGAGTACGGCGCGGCGGAGGACATCTTTGCCCGCCCCGGCCACCCCTACACCTGGGGCGTGCTCCAGTCCATCCCGCCGGAGGACACCAGTGACCGCAGGCCCCTGCACCCCATCCTGGGGTCCCCGCCGGACCTGTTCAACCCGCCGGCAGGCTGTCCCTTTGCCGCCCGCTGTCCCTACGCCATGCGGGCCTGCGGCCAGCTCTATCCCAGAACCTATGGGCTGGAGGGGGAGGGGCACTGGTGCTCCTGCTGGCTCTACCACGCCAAGGCGATGGACGCGGTCAATCCCATTACCGGACAGGGGGTGCTCAAAGGTGAGTGAGAACGTTATTCTGCGCACGGAGGGTCTGAAAAAGCACTTCCGCATCAAGGGCGGCCGCACCGTCAAGGCGGTGGACGGCGTGTCCATCCAGGTGGAGCGGGGCAGGACCCTGGGCCTGGTGGGGGAGTCCGGCTGCGGGAAGAGCACCCTGGGGCGGACGATCATCCGCATCTACGATCCCACCGAGGGGACCGTCACCCTCAACGGCAAGGACGTCAGCGGCAGGAGCAGCAAGCGGTTCCGCCAGGAGCTGGCCCGCAGCGTCCAGATGATCTTCCAGGACCCCTACGCCTGCCTCAATCCCCGTATGACGGTGACGGACCTCATCGCGGAGGGCTGGGACCTGAACCGGGAGATCCGTCTCTCCGCCGGGGAGCGGCGGGAGAAGGTGATCGAGCTGCTGCGGATCGTGGGACTCAACGAGGAGCACGCCAACCGCTTCCCCCATGAATTCTCCGGCGGGCAGCGCCAGCGGATCGGCATCGCCCGGGCGCTGTCCATGGATCCGGAGCTGGTCATCTGCGACGAACCCATCTCCGCCCTGGACGTATCCATCCAGGCCCAGGTGATGAACCTGCTGCTGCATTTACAGCGGGAAAAGGGCCTGAGCTACATCTTTATTGCCCACGATCTGTCCATGGTGCGCTATATCTCCGACACGGTGGCGGTTATGTACTTGGGCAGCATCATGGAGTACGCCGACAACTGGGAGCTCTACGAGCACCCCCAGCACCCCTACACCAAGGCGCTATTCTCCGCCATCCCCGTGGCCGATCCGGCGGCGGAGAAGCGCCGGAAGCGGATCAAGCTGGAGGGGGAGATCCCCAGTCCCATCAACGCGCCCAAGGGCTGCAAGTTCTGCACCCGCTGCGCCGGCGCCAAGCCCGTCTGCTTTGAGCAGGCGCCGCCGCTGAGGGAGTGCGCTCCGGGTCATCTGGTGGCCTGTCACTGCATCAATGGTTGATTACGCGGCCGGCCGCGAATCAAAGAACCTGTGTTCACAGCCGGCGGCTGCGCATACGGGCTCAACATAGAATCCATGAGAAAAAAGAAGGAAAACGGAGGTCTTACGATGAAAAAGAGAATGTTGTCCCTGCTGTTGATCCTTGCCATGACCCTGTCCCTTGCCGCCTGCGGCGGAAAGGACGCACCGGACGGCGGCGGCCAGGGAGCCGGTCAGAACGGCAGCACAGCCGCCGAGCCCGCCAACCCCGGCGGGGAGGAGCTGGCGGACGAGCAGGTCTTCCACTACTACACGGGAAACGAGCCCAGCACCCTTGACCCCTGGATGAACAACTCCGGCGCGGCCGGCATCATCATTGCCGCCATCCACGAGCCCATGCTGCGCCCCAGCCTGGAGGGCGAGGGCTGGGAGCCCGGCCTGTGCGACAGCTATGAGAAGAGCGAGGACGCCACCGTTCACACCCTCCATCTGCGGGAGGGGGCCAAGTGGCAGGACGGCACGGACATCACGGTGGAGGATATCTACAACAGCTATCTGCGGGTGCTGAATCCCGAGCTGGGCTCCTCCATGGCCTACCGCTACTTCCCCATCCTCAATGCGGAGAGGTTCTACATGGGCGAGGTCACCGCCGAGGAGCTGGGCGTGAAGATCCTGGACGGCAATCGGATCCAGTTCACCACCGCCAAGCCCTGCGACTACTTTGTTGACATGATGACCGCCGACAGCTTCGCCCCTGTCCAGGCCGCCGCTGCCGGGACCTTCGGGGAGATGTACGGTACGGACGTGGACAAGGTGGTGGCCTCCGGCCCCTTCAAGCTGACGGAGTGGACCCATCAGCACAGCCTGGTCCTGGAGAAGAACGAGAACTACTGGGACGCGGAGAACGTCAAGCTGGAGAAGCTGGACGTCACCATTACCGTTGACCAGAATACCATCCTGGGCATGTTCCAGAACAGTGAGCTGAGTCTGCTCAAGGTGAGCAACGAGCTGCTGCCCCAGTATGCGGAGGACCCCACCCTGGAGACCGACAGCCGCCTGATGGTCACCTTTATTGAGTTCAACCCCAAAAACGAGTTCCTCGCCAACAAGAACATCCGGGAGGCCCTCTCCATCGCCTTTGACCGCAGGGTCTACGCCCAGCAGGTCATGCACAACGAGCATCTGGCGGCCTACGGCCTGGTGCCCTACGGCGTCAAGGGTCTGGACGGCGGCGACTTCCGGGAGCAGAACGGCAACATTGTGGCCGACGCCTCCGATCCCGCCGAGATCGAGCGGGCCCGGCAGCTCCTGGCCACGGGGCTGGAGGAGCTGGGCAGGACGGTGGAGGAGCTCCAGGCGGGCTTCACCATCCAGTGTCTGGACAGCGGCAAGACCCAGGCCCAGGCCATCCAGAACATGTGGAAGACCAACCTGGGCGTGGAGATGCCGGTGAGCGTGGTGGACTTCAACGTCCTGCTGCCCATGCTGATGGAGGGCACCTTTGACTGCGTCATCGGCGGCGGCCAGGACTCCAACTACCGGGACCCCGAGGGCTTCATGAACTTTATCTATGAGGAGGGCAAGTGGGACGATCCCGAATATCTGGCCCTGATGGAGAAGGTGCAGACCCAGACCGGCGACGAGCGCATTCAGACCTGGATGGACATCGAGCGGCTGGTCCTGGAGAACTTCATCTACATTCCCCAGGTCTACTCCGAGAACAACTGGGTGTTCCAGACCAACGTGCGGGGCGTGCAGATCTTTACCTACGGCTATGAGTTCGACTTCAAGAACGTCTACATTGTAAAATAAACGGGAAGGCAGTGACGGGCTGGGCAGACGGCCCGCCCGTCACTGCGCGGAAAGAGAGAGAAAGGAGGTGTCCGCATGGGGGCGGCCACGCTGCTGGAGGGGCCGGTAGGCCGCGGGCTGCTGCGGTTCGTACTGCCTATACTGGCAGGCAATATTCTTCAGCAGCTGTACAATTCCGTAGACGCCATGATTATCGGCCGGTACGTGGGAGAGGCCGCCCTGGGGGCCATCGGGGCCAGTCAGCCCATTATCAGCATCGTCCTGGCGCTGGTGATCGGGCTGGGCATTGGAATGGAGATCCTGCTGGGCGTGTACATCGGACAGCGGGACGGGCAGAAGGCCAAGCAGGTGGTGGACACCATGTTCACAGCCGTCATGCTGCTGGCGGTGGTGATGGCGGCGGCAGGGTGGTTCGGTACGCCGGCCATGCTGCGGGGGATGCGGACCCAGCCGGAGCACATGGAGGCGGCCACCGCCTATCTGCGCATTATCTTCCTGGGCCTGCCGGGCATCACCGGCTACAACACCATGACCGGCGCAATCCGCGCCTCCGGGGACTCCAGGGCGCCGCTGCTGTTTCTGGCCGTGTGTACGGCGGCCAATCTGGCGCTGGACCTTCTGGCTGTGCGGGCGCTGGGCATGGGCGTGGAGGGGGCGGCCTGGGCCACTGTTCTGGCCCAGATGCTCTCCTTTCTGCTCATCCTGGGCTACGCCAACCGCCGTCCCCATGGACTGCACTACAACGTGCGGGATCTGGATCTGTCCTGGCGCATGCTGGTGCGGGGCCTGGGCTACGCCATCCCCGCGTCCATCCAGCAGTGCGCCACCAGCGCGGGGACGCTGTTTCTCCAGACGGTGGTCAACGGCCTGGGGGGCAGCGCCGTGACGGCCTACACCATCGGCTGCCGCATCGACTCCTTTGCTGCGGCCCCCATCGTGAATATCGGTCAGGCGCTGACCATCTTCACCAGCCAGAACCTGGGGGCGCGGCAGCGGGACCGGGTGCGGGAGGCCAAGCGCTACTGCCTCTTGTGGGCCTTCTGCATCGGCGGCGCGCTGCTGGCGCTGCTGTGGGGCTTTGGCGGCGAGATGTCCCGCTTCTTCGGCGCTGCCGGGGAGACGGTGGACATGGCCTGGGACTACGTGCGGATACTGAGCCTGGGCTACTTCATGGCCGGCTACTTCACCGTGATGGAGGGGCTGGTTCGGGGGGCGGGGAACACGGTGATCCCCATGGTCAGCACTATTGGGGGCTATTGGCTGTTCCGCCTGCCCGCCGCCGTCCTGCTGCGGGGGCCTCTGGGCTACCGGGGCGTGTGGATGTCGGTGCTGACCGGCTGGAGCTTCTCCTTCCTGCTGGAGCTGTTCTACACCCGCTCCGGGCATTTCCACCGCCTGCTGGACAATTCGGAGAGAGTGGAGGAACGAGAACATGAATAGAGCGTATTTCGCTGTGACGGAGCACCTCCTGCGGGACTGGCCGGAGGACATTGGCCGGCTCCGGGAGCACACCGGCCTCGCCCGGAGCTGGGAGGAGCTGGAGGGGGCGCTCTCTGCGTGGGCGGAGGTCCGCGCTGTGGAGCTGGCCCGCCGGGAGGCGGCCGCCCTGACGGCGGTAGGGGAGGAGAACCCCTGGGAGCAGGTGCTCCGCCGGGCCGGCGGGGAGGATCTGAGCTGGGTGGAGGAATACGGCCTGCCGGTTCGGGAGGAGGAGCGGGCCCTCGCCCGGTTTCTCTTCCAATACCCGGCCGGCCGCCTGCGGAGGATGGGGGAGCACATCGTCCAGGCCGTGCTCCACGGCTTTGTCAGTCAGAGCAGGGACCGGCGGGACCGGCGGCTGGTGCGGCTCAGCTACTGCCTGGGGCAGGAGGCTCTGGCCGGGGAGGTGCTCCGCTCCCTGGAGGAGCGGGGGCTGCGGGCCATTGTCCAGAGGCCCCAGTGCCTCGCCTGGTCCGGGGAGTACGCCATGGCTCACGCCGCGGATCTGGCCGCCTGCCTGAGCGAGGGGGCGCTGGAGGCGCTGCTGGCGGCCTATGCGGGGGCCTTCGCGGACCGGTCCGACAGGCTGCTGGACACCTGCGCCATGATCGGCGTCGGCCAGTTCGGCGAGGCCGCCGGGATCCCCAGGCCGGAGGCCTACGCGCCGCCGCCGGAGCGTCTGGCCCGGCTGCAGAGGCTGGAGGACGCCAAGCGGACGCTGGAGGCCGCCTATCTGCCCCCCTCGGATCTGTCCTTCTGCAAGGCAGCCTACCCCAACCTGCTGGTGGGAGAGCGCTTCCCCGCGGTTTTTGACGCGTTCTATGAGCTGAACACCATGGACTCCCACCGCTATGAGCTGATCCAGCAGACCATCATTGACGCACTGGATGTCTGCGCGTATGTGGAGCTGAAGGGGGCGGGGGAGAACCGGACGGACCTGCGTATCAGCCTGCCGCCCCTGGGGGACCCGTCCCGGGAGACCAACTTCCTCAACTGCGGCGGCGATCTGAACATCCCCCACGGGGAGCTGTTCACCACGCCCCGCCTGGAGGGCACCAGCGGCGTTCTCCATGTGCGGGAGATCTATCTGAGGGGCGTGCATTTTCAGGATCTGTTCCTCCGCTTTGAGGACGGCCTCGTGACGGACTACGGCTGCGGCGGCTGCGGGGACGCGGCGGCGGGCCGGGCCTATGTGCGCGAGCACCTTCTCCAGGGGCGCGACACGCTGCCCATGGGGGAGTTCGCCATTGGCAGCAACACGCTGGCGTATGCCATTGTCAGAGATATGGACCTGCTGCCCAGGATGCCGATTCTCCTGGCAGAGAAGATGGGGCCCCATATCGCGGTGGGGGACCCCTGCTTTGCCCGGGGCGAGGACGCCCCTGTCTACAATCTCTATGACAAAAAGGAAATGGTTGCCCGGGAAAATGAGCGCACCGCCCGGCGGGGCGGAGATCAGCCGGTCTACACCAACGTACACACGGACATCACCCTGGCCTTTGACGAGCTGGAGCGGCTGGAGGGCGTTCGGGCCGGCGGCGCCCGTGTGGCAATTCTGGAGCGGGGCCGGTTCGTCCTGGCAGGGACGGAGGCGCTCAACGAGCCGCTGACGAGGAGGGAACATCATGAGTAAGGTCTATTACACAGGCAGAAGGCTCTTTGACGGCCGCAGATGTCTGGAGGACTTCGCCATGCTGACGGAGGAGGGGCGGATCCTGGCGGTGGGACCCCAGGCGGAGACGGCCTGCCCGGCAGACGCCCGGCGCTGTCCCCTGGAGGGCGTCGTCACCCCCGGACTGCTGGACTGCCACGTCCATCTGGTCAGCTCCGATCTGGCGGAGGAGGAGCCAATATCCCACCGGGAGATGGCCCGGCTGGTGTGCCAGGGGCTGCGCAACGCCCATCTGCTGCTGTCCGCCGGCGTGGTGGCCTGCCGGGATCTGGGCAGCGTCAGGGGCTGCTCCCTGGGCATCCGGGACGCCATTGACCAGGGCATTGTCCAGGGCCCCAAGGTGCTGGCCGCGGGCCTCTCCATCTCCGTCACCGCCGGCCACGGGGGCTCCATTGCCCTACAGTGCGATGGCCCGGACGAGATGCGCCGGGGCGTGCGGACCGTCATTCGGGACGGGGCGGACGTGGTGAAGCTGATGGCCTCCGGCGGGGTCAACTCCCCGGGGCCGGAGCCGGGGCCCTGCGAGCTGACGGAGGCGGAGTTCTCCGCCGCCGTGGAGGCGGCCCGCGCCATGGGGCGCAAGGTGGCCATCCACGCCCACGGCGAGACGGCCATCCGCCGGGGCGTGAGCGCGGGGGTGGACTCCGTGGAGCACGGCGTATTCATGACAGAGGATATCATGGACGAGATGGCCCGCAGAGGCGTCTACCTTGTGCCCACCCTCTCCGCGCCCTACTACGCGGTGGAGGAGGGGCTGCGGGCGGACCCCGGCAACCCGGACCACCTGCGCAGCAGGAGCGTGGTGCAGCGCCACCGGGATATGCTCAAGCGGTGCAGCGAGAAGGGGGTGCCCATCGCCTTCGGCACCGACGCCGGCAACACCTATGACCCCTATGAAAAGGCCTATTTTGAGCTGGTGCTCATGGTGGAGGCCGGGCTCACCCCCTTGGAGGCCTTTACCGCCGCCACAGTGGGCGCGGCGGATCTGATGGGCCTGTCCGGCAGCCTGGGCACGCTGGAGGCGGGGAAGAACGCCTCCTTCCTGTGCTGGCTGGCGGGGGATCCGCTGGAGGATATCCGGCGGGTCACCGGCGGAAGGACGGTATATTTGAACGGCAGGCGGATTGACGCGCTGTGCTGACAGATCATGTGAGGTGCGATATGGAAAGCTTCAACTTTTATCAGCCCACCCGGGTGCATTTCGGGGCAGGCCGCCTGAACGAGGTGGGCAGGATCGTCGGAAAATACGGAAAGAAATGTATGCTGGTGACCACCACCAACCAGGAGGATGTGCTCCGCCCCCTCTATGACCGGGTGAAGGGCCTGCTGGCGGAGGCCGGGGTGGAGGTGGTCCACTTTGACAAGGTGGTGCCCAACCCCACCATCGCCGGGATCGAGGAGGCCATTGCCGCTGTCAATCGGGAGGGAGTGGAGGCGCTTCTGGCCGTGGGCGGCGGCAGCTCCATTGACACGGCGAAATCCATCTCCCTCTTCCACGGCGCGGGAGCGGTGGACTGGCAGAGGGTGTTTTCCACCTTTACGGACCCCTTTGCCCAGTACGAGTCCCCCTCCCCCTGGACGCTGCCCCTTGTGGCGGTGCCCACCACGGCCGGCACGGGCAGCGAGCTGACCCAGGCCATGGTTATCTCCGACCAGGAGAACAGCCGCAAGGAGTGCATCTTCCACCACGAGGCCTTTGCCAGGGAGGCTGTCATCGACCCGGAGCTGATGCGCACTCTCCCGCCCCGGCTGACCGCCATGACGGGCTTTGACGCGTTCACCCACGCCTTTGAGAGCTACCTGCGGGACTGCGCCTCCCCCTATACCCGGACCATCGGCAGGAAGGCCATGTCCCTGGTGGTCCAGAGCCTGCCACGGCTGGTGGAGGATACCGGGAACATGGCGCTGCGGGAGAATATGGCCCTGGCGGCCATGCTCTCCGGCATCTCCCTGGGCAACGCCGCCGCCACGCTTCCCCATCCCATCAGCGAGATCGTGGGCGGCGTGGCGCCCCGGCTGGCCCACGGCCAGTGCCTGGCCACCCTGTATCCCCAGTTTCTCCGCTGGCAGTGTACGCAGACAGTGGAGAAGTGCGCCGTCGTGGCCCGCCTCTTTGACCCCGCCCTGTCCGGACGGCCAGACCGGGAGGCGGCGGAGGCTCTGCCGGAGCTGATGGTGGATTTCCTCCGGCGGACGGGCCTCTACAGGAGCTTTGAGGAGCTGGGTATGACGGAGGAGGAGCTGCGGGAGGCGGAGGCGAACCCCCTGTTTGACCACCTGCCCTTTGCGCCCAAGGCTGTCATGGTGGGGATCCTCCACGACAGCTACCGGTTTTAGAGAGGGGGAGAGACGATGATCCAATTTCAGGAGATTCCCTACCTGCGCCCGGACATGGACGGGCTGGAGCGGCAGATGGGCGCAGGTATCGCGGCGCTGGAGGGGGCCGGGGCCTTCCCGGAGGCTTACTACGCGCTGCTCTCCCTGGAGGCGCCCCGCCGCATCTTCACGACCCTGTCCATCCTTGTGGAGGCGCGGAACACCATGGACACCAGCGACAGATTCTGGGCCGCCGAGCAGAGCTGGTTTGACCGGATCCGGCCGCGGTGGGACGCTCTGTGCGTCCGGCTGGGGGCGGCTCTCAACGCCTCGCCCTTCCGGGAGGAGCTTGCGCGCCACCTGGGGACAGAGCGCTTCCGTCAGGCGGAGCTGGCCGGCAGGGCGTTCTCTGAGGAGATCGCCGGGGAGCTGGCGGAGGAGAGCGCCCTCTCCGCCCAGTACTCCAGGATCAGCGGCAGCCTCTCCGTGGAGCTGGAGGGCAGGCGCTATACCATGGGGGAGCTGAACGGGCTGCAAAAGCCCGGCGACCGGGCGGACCGGGAGAAGTTCGACAACCTGCGCCAGCAGGCCTTTGCGGAGAAGAGCGCCGAGCTGGATGAGCTCTATGACGATCTGGTCCGCGTCCGTGTCAGGATGGCCGGCCGGCTGGGCTTTTCCAGCTATACCGACATGGGCTACTGCCGCCAGGGGCGCACCGGCTACCACCGGGAGCAGGTGGCGGACTTCCGCCGGGGGATCGAGAGGAGCATCACCCCTGTGGTGTCAGCCCTCTTTGAGAAGCAGCGCCGGCAGCTGGGGTACGACGTGCTCTGGTCCTTTGATGAGGACGTGAGCTTCGCCGGGGACGGCCCCCGGCTGAAGGAGGGCCAGGTCACGGAGCTGTTTGACCGCGTCTTTGACGGCCTCTCTCCGGAGAGCCGGGTATTCTATGGGGACCTGCGCCGATGCCGGTTCTACGATCTGGAGGACCGGCCGGGCAAGATCCGGGGCGCTTACTCCAACTACCTGCCCGTCTACGGAATGCCCTTTGTCTTCGAGACCTTTGACCGGTCCCCGGGCGCGGTCAAGACCTTTGCCCACGAGTGCGGCCACGGCCTCCACTCCTATCTCACCCGGGGGGAGCCCTTCCTGGACGGCGGCAGCGCGACCGCCGATATCAGCGAGATCCACTCCATGGCCATGGAGTTTTTCATCTGGCCCCACCTGGATGCGCTGTACAGCCCGGAGGATGTGGAGAAGTACAAGTTCTTTCACATGAAAAATGCCCTGGCCTTCCTGCCCTACGGCGCGGCGGTGGACGAGTTCCAGACGGAGGTGTACGACAATCCCAACATGACCCCCGCCGGCCGGCTGGCGCTGTGGAAGAGCCTGGAGAAGCGCTACATGCCCTGGCGGAGGTACAAGAGCGAGGGATTTTTGACGGAGGGCCGGGCCTGGCAGCGCCAGACTCACATCTACAAGTGGCCCTTCTACTACATCGACTACGCCCTGGCCCAGGTGTGCGCCCTCCAGTTCCACTTCATGAACGAGGAGGACCACGACAGGGCCTGGGACAGCTACCTGCGCCTGCTGCGGGGGAGCGGCTTCCAGTCCTTTGACGAGACCCTGGCCCTGGCGGGGCTGGCCTCCCCCTTTGCCCCTGGGGTGCTGGAGAAGGTGGGGCGGCAGGCCATGGAATTTTTAGAGAAGGACAGGTGATGGCATGAGGGAGCTTTTGATTGAAAACGGCCGCGTGCTGACGATGGGCCCCCAGGGAACGCTGGAAAACGGCCAGGTGCTCATCCGCGACGGAAAAATCGCCGCCGTAGGGACCGGCCTGGACGCCCCCGAGGCCCAGGTGCTGGACGCCCAGGGGGGCTATGTGCTGCCGGGCCTCATTGACGCCCACTGTCACGTGGGCATCTATGAGACCGCCATCGGCTTCCCCGGCGACGACGGCAACGAGACCTCCGAACCGGTCACGCCCCAGCTCCGGGCCATTGACGGCGTGTATCCCCTGGACCCGGAGTACGGCTTGGCGGTGCGCGGCGGCGTGACCACGGTGGCCACCGGACCGGGCAGTTCCAACCCCATTGCCGGGGAGTTTATTGCCATGAAGACCTGGGGGATGACGGTGGAGGACATGGTCCTGCGGTCCCCTCTGGCCATGAAGATGGCCTTTGGAGAAAATCCCAAGGGCAGCTTTGGCAGGAAGGGGCATATGCCCGTAACCCGCATGGCCATCTCCGCCCTGATCCGGGACACCCTGTACCGCGCCAGGGAGTATGTCGAGAAAAAGGACAAGGGGGACCCCGCCCAAAGGCCCGGCTATGATATCAGGCTGGAGGCATTGGAGCCGGTCATCCGCCGCCAGATCCCCATCAAGGCCCACTGCCACCGGGCGGACGACATTATGACCGTGCTGCGCATCGCAAAGGAGCTGGATCTCCTGGTTACCCTGGATCACTGCACCGAGGGCTATCTCATCGCGGATAAGATTGCGGAGAGCGGCTGTCCTGTCATCCTGGGCCCCCTGGGCGGATTTCCGCAGAAGCCGGAGGTGGCCCTCCAGAGCCTGGAGGCCGCGGGCATTCTCTTCCGCGCCGGCGTAAAGGTGGCCATCATGACCGACCTGCCCGCCAACCACCTGTGGTATCTGCCCATTGCGGCGGGACTGTGCGTGGGCGCGGGCCTGCCGGAGGAGGAGGGCTTCCGGGCGATCACCAGCAGCGCCGCCGAGATCCTGGGCCTTCAGGACCGGGTGGGCTCCCTGGAGCCCGGCAAGGACGGGGATGTGGTCATCTTCAGCGGCAACCCCATCCGGGATCTGTGGTGCCGCTGCACCGCCGCGGTGGTGGACGGCGTGGTCCGCCACGGGAAGGAAAGCGTATCCGGCCAGGGGCCGTATCAGAAAAACAATGGAGGAATGCAGCTATGAAACACATCAAAATCGCCGCAGGTCTGGCCCATGTAAACTACGGCAACATCGCCGGCGCCGTCAAGGCGGCCGCTGACGCCGGTGTGGACTACATCCACTCTGACGCCGCCGATATGTATGATCTGAAGAATATGCAGCTTATGGGCGGCCACCAGATTATCGAGGGCATCCGCCCTGTCACGGACAAGCCCATTGAGTGCCATTTCTACACCCGGGAGTGCGACCGCCTCTTCATTGAGAAGATCGCCGCCGCCGGCTGCAATATGCTGATCCTGCCCGCCGAGCACTTCATCGGCGCGCCTCTGGCCTATATCATGAACTACTGCCACGAGTTTGGCATGAAGATCGGCCTCACCCTGGGTTGCTATACCCCGCTGTGCTTTGTGGACGAGTCCATCTACGACATTGACCGCCTCCAGATCGTCATCCACGGCGTCAGCAAGACAGACGGCAAGGACAACTGGGACTGGCGGCGCAGCTCGATTGACCTGATTAAGCGGGCCCGGGTGGAGATCAATGAGAAGAACCCCGCCTGTGAGCTGGCAGTGGACGGCGGCCTGCGCTGGAACAATATGGACCCTGTTGTGGCCTGCGATCCTGACGTGGTGATCCTCTCCTCCGCGGTCTTCAAGGACCCCGAGGGCATCGAGGCCGGTGTGCGCAAGTGCCGCAGGTCCCTGGACGATGCGGCGGAGAAATACGGCCTGAGCTAGGGCGCGCTTCCGCCTGAAATTGTCTCTTACCCCGGGCGGGCAGACGCCCATAAAAGAGCGCCGGCTTCCTCTCTGGAGGGAGCCGGCGCTCTTGTCATATGAAGAAACAGATGGGGTGGATACAGGCTAGTGGGCGTCCGTATCCACGAATACGATGCTGGAGTCCCCCAGCCGTGCCTGCTCCAGCACGGCCGTTGCCAGCAGCTGGAAGCTGCCGTGGGAGGAGGATGCGCCGCTGAGCGCGTCGATGCTTCCCTCCCCCTGGCCCTCCAGAAGTTGGTTGGCGTAGTAGCGGGTGTACTCGTTGGGATAGGTGCCGTTGGAGTGGAGCATGGTCTGCATGTAGGCGTTGTCCCAGCTCTTGATGAAGCCGCTGGCGTTCTCCGCGTTGTACTCCACGGAGACGATGCTGCCCCCCTTGACCATGATGGTGATATACTCCTTCCAGCCGTGGCTGAATTCGGCCGCCTGGGCGGTGTAGTAGCCGTCCTGTAGGCCCCCGCCGCCGCAGGCCGTCAGCGCCGGCACAAGCAGCAGCAGGCTCAGGAGCAAGGCAAGGATCCGTTTCATCTGTCTCCCTCCTCCTTCAACACAAATTTCTGCACCTGGGCCTGGAGCGCCTCGGCCTCCCTTGCCAGCAGGGCGCTGGACTGCTCCGTCTCACCCGCGTTCTGCAGGTTCCGCTCCGCGATGGAGGAGATGGCCTCAATGCGCTCCTCCATGACGGAAAGGGCGCTCTTCTGTCCCTGGACGGCCGCCACCAGCTGGTCAGAGATGGCGCTGATCTGGGTGGAGACGCCGGAGATGGCCCGAAGGGACCCGGCGGTATCGGCGGTCAGCTCCACGCCGGTCTGAATGATGGTCCTGGTGCTGCTGACAATCTCGGTGGCGTTCTTGGCCGCCCCGGCGCTCTTGGCCGCCAGCTGCTTGACCTCGTCCGCCACCACCGCGAAGCCCTTGCCGGCAGCTCCGGCGCGGGCGGCCTCCACAGAGGCGTTGAGAGCCAGAAGGTTGGTCTGGAACGCGATATCCTCGATGGCCTTGGCGATCTTCGTGATCTGCTGGGCATTGGCGCTGATGTTGTCCATGGCGGAGGAGAGGTCAGACATCTGCGTGTTGGCGTCCTGAATGCGCCGGGTGATCTCCTCCGTCTGGGTTCTGGTCTGGCTGCTGCTGTCCGACACGCTGGCCAGCCGCTCCTTCACCCTGCCCACCTCCTGGACCAGCGCCTCGGTGGACTGCGTCTGCTCCATGGAGGCATGGTGGAGCTGGACGGACTGCCCGCTCAGGCCCTCCGCCATGCTGGTGAGCCGGGCGGCGGCGGCGCGGAACCCGGATATGGTCTCGTTCATGGAGTGGGTGATGGTTTGCAGGCTGCCCTGGATGAGGATGAAGTCGCCCCTGTAGTCCATCTGGGGCCCGGTGCGCAGGTTGCCCCTGGCCACCTGGGTCAGCACCTCCTGGATGTCCGATATGTAGCGGTTGACGCTCTCCACGGTGGTCTTGAGGGTCTGGGTCATCACCTCCAGCTCATCCCGGGAGTGGACAGGGACCACCTCCGTGTGCAGATCGCCGTCGGAGAGGGCCACCATCCGGTCCGTCACGCTCTTCACCGGCCGGGAAATGGAGCGGGCAAGACGCAGAACCAGGAAGATGGACAGGGCCAGGCCCGCCAGGGTGGAGAGGATCGCCACCAGCATGGCGGTGTTGATGAAGTGGTCATAGTCCGACTTGGGGATCTGGATGACCAGGGACCACTGGGTCCCCCGGATGGGGGAGTAGGCCACCAGCATCCGCTCCCCATTCATGGGGAGCTCCGTGGCGCCCGTCTCGCCGGTGGTCACCCGGCTCAGCGCCTCCTGGCCGCCGCCGCTGAGGCTGGACAGGGAGGCGCGGTTCAGGGCCAGGGACTGGTCCGGGTGGCCGGTGACGGTCCCCTCCCGGTCCACCATATAGGCCATGCCCTCCCGGCCCAGGTTGATGCTGCTGATCACGTCGTTGAGCGCGTCGTATTTGTATACGCCCACCAGATACAGGGCTGTCTCGCCGTTTTCCTTCACCGGCATACCCATGGTGATGCCCAGCTTTCCCTGGTAGATGGTGGAGGCGTCGGTGGTCAGATTGTCGGTCTCCCGCAGGAGGGAGAGAAGACCGCCGTCCAGAAGCTCCGGCGCGCCGTCGACGCCCTGAAGAAACCGGCCCTCCAGATCATAGAGGGCGATGGAGTAGAATTCATAAATCTCCGCGGCCTCCTCCAGCACTTCCGTCCGGCTGGCGCGGACTGCCGCCGGGTCCGGCCGGGGGGCCGTCTGGCCGTCCTCCGCGGGGGCGGACGCCTCGTTCATCCGGGGGTCGCCCGCAATGGTCATCATCCGGTCCGCCAGCATGTGGATGTTGGCCTCCACCGTCTTGGCCGACTGCCGGGCCATGGGCTGGAGGCTGTCGAGCAGAATGTTGTTTGCAAGTGACTGCAAGGCCAGGGCCATAATCACGCAGCATATGACCACCAATATCAGGACGTTGACCGTTGTGCTCCTCAATATCCGTCTATCCAGGCTCCGTTTGATCTCCCGGGTGGGGTGGGAGCCCGCTTGCTTTCCTGCCACGTTTCTGTCGCTCCTTTTCTTCATATTTTTTAGAATCTGTCTGCAAACGAGCGATATGCCCCAGGCCCTTCCGCACCCCGGGGCTGGATGTTTCCGTCATACGGCAGTATGCGGGAATCCGTCCTGCGGGACAAAAATCACCTGCGGGCATATGGCAATGCTGGAAACACTCCCCAGACAGAACATGGACCTCTCAGTCCTCCGGCAGACCACCGGGGAAGCCGGCGGACGTTAGGCCTTGTTTGAAAAATGTCAAAACGCCCAAACGACGGATCTTTTTCCGCCACTCCGCGTTAAATTTTTTTGCCGGGCGACAGCCCGCCTGCAAAAATTCGCCTTGATTGGCGAAAAAATCTCTCGCCGTTGGGCATTCCGCCATTTATCAAACAAGGCCTAGGCCTCGGGAAATACTATACCACAGACTTTCCGGAAATGGAAGCCTCTTTTTCCAGGATCCTCCGATGGGGGGCAGCGGCGCGGCAGGGAGGAGTGAGCGGTGATTGGTACAAAAACGGTCTACCCGTTAACAACGCCGATCTGACACATGCGCATGGCGTCCAGGGCGTTGCGGTGGCTGTCCGGGTTGACCCCAGCGCAGCAGGCCGCGTCCACGGTGATCGTCACCTCCGGGAGGAACGCCTTGAGCACCAGGGCGTTGGAGATCACGCAGATGTCCGTACACAGTCCGATGAGCACGATCTCCTCAATAGGCTCCTCCTTCCGCCGCTGGACCAGCACCTCCGCCAGATCCCGGCTGCCGAAGGTGGCCTTTGTCAGGTAGAGGACGCTCTCGTTGCGCCCGGCCCCCTCGGTCAGGGCGGCGCGCACGGAGCTCTCGATTTTCCAGCCCTCCGTGCCCTGGATGCAGTGCTCCACCGGCAGAATGCGGCCCTCCTGGGTCTCCAGGTAGTTAGGGAAATGGGTGTCCTGGGTGGCGTAAATCGGGCCTCCGCTCCAGGTGCGGATCTTCTCCGTCACCCTGGGGACGACAGCCTCCGCCTCCGGCGTGCCCAGGGAACCGGTGATAAAGTCGTTCTGCATGTCGATAACCACTAAAACCTTCATAGTGCCTCCTGCCTGAGCTGTTTTTCTGTACGGACCGCGCTGGGGATTCCGCGCGGAATAGGGCTTGCGCGTCCAACGGGGGACGGCGGTGAATGCTTATACTTTATTTATAGTATAGCCGCTGCCGCTCATATTTGGCCTCGTAGCTCACGTGCATCCCCAGCCGGCGGTAGAGCTTCTCGTCCACGTCGCTGAGCACCACCGTGAAGTGGGCCCCGCAGCCCTTCAGACCCGGCAGCTGCCGCTGGGCCAGGGCGGCGATGGGGTTGGTGAGGGCGCTGACGCACAGGGAGATCAGCACCTCGTCGCTGTGGAGGCGGGGGTTCTTGTGGCCCAGGCTCTCCGTTTTCAGACGGCAGATAGGCTCCAGCACCTGGTTGGAGATGAGATCCAGCTCCTCGTCAATGCCGCCCAGGGCCTTGAGCGCGTTGAGCAGCAGGGCCGCCGAGGCGCCCAGCAGGGAGCTGGTCTTGCCGGTGATGACCCGGCCGTCCGGCAGGACCATGGCCCCGGCGGGCGCGCCGGTGATCTCCTCCTTTTTCAGGGAGGCGGCCACGGCGGGGAAGATGGCCGCCGTCACCTCCGCCCGCTTCATCAGCAGCTCCAGCTTGTACACCACGTCCTTGTCCACCGTGCCCCGCAGGCGGCCGTTGAGGGCGGTATAGTACCGGCGCAGGATCTCCATATGGGACGCATCCCGGCAGACCTCGTCGTCCACAATGCAGCTGCCCACCATGTTCACCCCCATGTCTGTGGGGGATTTGTAGGGACACCGGCCCAGGATGGACTCAAAAATGGTCCGCAGGACGGGGAACACCTCCACATCCCGGTTGTAGTTGACTGTGGTGACGCCGTAGGCCTCCAGATGGAAGGGGTCGATCATGTTCACATCGTTGAGATCAGCCGTGGCCGCCTCATAGGCCAGGTTGACCGGATGCTTGAGGGGCAGATCCCACACGGGGAAGGTCTCAAACTTGGCATAGCCCGCCGTCCTGCCCCGCCGGTTTTCGTGGTAGAGCTGACTGAGGCAGGCGGCCATCTTGCCGCTGCCGGGCCCGGGGGCGGTGACCACCACCAGCGGACGGCTGGTCTCAATGTAGTCGTTTCTTCCGTAGCCCTCCTCGCTGACAATCAGCTCCACATTGTGGGGATAGCCGGCAATGGGGTAGTGGCGGAAGGTCCGCACCCCCAGTGCGTCCAGCCGCTTGAGGAAGGCGTCGGCAGCTCTCTGGCCGCTGTACTGGGTCACCACCACGCTGCCTACGTACAGGCCCATGCCGCGGAATACGTCGATCAGACGCAGCACGTCCTCCTCGTAGGGGATCCCAAGATCCCCCCGGACCTTGCTCTTTTCAATGTCGCCGGCGCAGATGGCAACTACGATCTCCACGTCGTCCCTGAGCTGCTGGAGCATCCGGATCTTGCTGTCCGGCGCAAAGCCGGGCAGCACCCGGGAGGCGTGGTAGTCGTCAAAGAGCTTGCCCCCGAATTCCAGGTACAGTTTTCCGCCGAACTGACCGATTCTCTCACGGATATGGGCGGACTGGGTCTCAATGTATTTCTGGTTGTCAAATCCAATCTTCTGCATTTGTTTCTCCCCCGCACATGATTTGTCCCCGCCCGCATATCCCGCCGGAGGGAACGGTATATCATGTATAGTATACCAGCTCTGCCCGGGGGTTAGCAAGAGCGAGGATGAAAAAATACATGGATTGTATAGATGGCGATGCGACAGAGGAGCAGGAGAGCGGAGGCGGCGCGGGCCTGCTTCCGGCAGATCTGCTGCCAGAGCCCCGCTGCCGGTCCGGGTAGCTTAAAAACAGCTGTCCTCTCGGCTGGCGGAGGAATATCGTTCCCTTGCAAGCCCCTGACTGCTCCCCCACTCCTCAGCCCGCCGGGTAAAGGTTGATCGGGAGATTCCCAGTTCCTTTCCGGCCTGAACAGCGGATATGTATCCAAACCACCAATCCAAAGCCAACTCCTCGAAGCGTTCTGGCATAGGAATACGCTTGCGCCCAAAACGGACGCCTCTCTCTTTGGCGGCGGCAATGCCCTCCGCCTGCCGCTGGCGGATGAACTCCCGTTCCGTCTGTGCCACATAGCTGAGCAGCTGGAGCACAATATCCGCGATTAGCGTGCCGGTCAGATCCCGGCCCTCCCGGGTGTCCAGCAAGGGCATATCCAATACGACAATGGCGGCCTTCTTCTCCTTTGTCAGGCTGGCCCACTGCTCCAAAATCTCCTCGTAGTTACGCCCCAGACGATCAATGCTCTTGACAACCAGCACATCGCCGGGCTTCAGCATTCCAACCAGCTGGAGGTAGAGCGGACGTACAAAATCCTTGCCGGACTGTTTTTCTATGACAATGTATTCTGCGGGGACGCCGAATTCCTGCATGGCGGCCAGCTGCCGATCTTCTCGCTGTCCCCTGGTTGATACACGGACATAGCCGTATGTTTTCCCTGGCATTCCAATTTCCCTCCTCGTAAAAGGCAGAATGTCAGTTCATTTTAACGTGAAATACCCGTGTTGTATATTCCATAATATAGCAAAATTTAAAAAAGGTCTTGCTGAACCATTGTTTCAGTAAGACCTTTTACTTATTTAACTGAAAAATTGCGCAAAACCTATGACTTTTGTGCAGACCAGGTGAGAATGGGGACTGGTAAAAATTTATTTTGAAAAGGACTAATCTTTTGAAAAATGGTGCCGATTAAATAAGGGAAAGCGGGCAGGACCTATGTGCACAAAAATCATGAATTTTGTGCAGCGCCCAGCGGCGATCGAGCAAATGAAGGAGAGTTGCTCTGCGCGGCATAAGTGATGGAAAGGGGTGGGGACAGTGCCGGGAAGAAGAAAAGCCGCCGCTCAGGCGGGACAGGAGATTCAATTCACCACCCTCAAGGTCCGCATCTATCCCACATCAGCCCAGGCGGAGCTTTTTGAAAAGACATTCGGCTGCTGCCGGTATATCTGGAACCAGATGCTTTCCGATCAAAAGAGGTTCTACGAGGAGACTGGGGCGCACTTTATCCCCACCCCCGCCAAGTACAAGAACGGCGCTCCTTTCCTGAAAGAGGTTGACAATCAAGCGCTGATTCAAGAGCACAACAAGCTTTCCCAGGCGTTTCGGATGTTTTTTAAGAAACCCGACGCCTTTGGCTATCCCCGTTTTAAGCGGAAAAAGGATGACCGGGATTCCTTCACCGCCTGCAATCATACGTTTGAATCCGGTCCTACAATCTATACCACCAGAAACGGCATCCGCATGACCAAAGCCGGTATCGTCAAAGCAAAATTCTCTCTCCGCCCCCAGGCCTGGTGGAAGCTGAAGCGGATTACCGTCAGCAGGACCCGCACAGGCAAATATTACTGCTCTATTCTGTACGAGCGTTTGGTGAAACAGCCGGAGGCGGCAGTTCCCACAGCCGAAACCACGGTGGGCTTGAAATACTCCATAGGACATTTCTACGTTGCTGACAATGGCGCCATGGCTGATCCGCCCCGCTGGCTGAAGCAGTCTCAGGAGAAGCTGGCTAAAATTCAACGGCAGCTGTCCCGGATGCAGCCGGGTTCCCGAAATTATGAGGATGCGGTGCGGAAATACCATTTCATTCATGAGCACATCGCCAACCAGCGCAAGGACTTTCTCCACAAGGAATCCCGGCGGATAGCCAACGACTGGGACGCCGTGTGTGTGCGGGCCGATGCGTTGCGTGAAATATCGGAAACCTTAATGCGGGACAGAGGCGCTGTCAGAGATTCAGGCTACGGGATGTTCCGGGAGCTGCTGCGGTATAAGCTGGAGCGGCGGGGTAAGGTCCTCATTCTGGTAGATCGCTATACACCTACGACACGTACCTGCTCCGTATGCGGAAAGCCGCAGGACAGCGTCAGCTATAAGAAAAAAACATGGGTTTGCCCCGGATGCGGGACGGTCCATCAGCGGGAGGTTAACGCCGCCCGCAATATCAAACAGGAAGGTTTAGCGCAGTTCTGCGCTTGACTGATATTGCCGCCCGGGACAGCGGTGAATGCCCACCATTCGGCCGGGGAGCGTTGAGCGAAACGGAATACCGCCTGTTGTTCCGCTTCGTTCAGCGTTTTCCGGACCGGAGAATGGGAAACGAGAGGGTGTGTGCGCACGCCCGAAGCCCGAAAGGGCGTCCAAAATATTATGACGATGAAGCTGCGGGAGAATGGAGTGTCAACCGCCATACAAAAAAGGAGTTAAAGCTATGCTCTGCTTAACGCTTGCTGCGGGAGAGTATCTGACGATCGGCAGCGATGTGGTAGTCCAGCTGGAACGCATGACGGGAGACCGCTGCAAGCTGGCCATCCAGGCTCCCCGGGAGCTCCCTATCCTGCGCGGCGCGGTGCTGGAGCGGGAGGGCGGAGAACGTCCGGAGTGCGTGTTTGACGCGCCACGCTGGTATAAACCAGAGATTCCCTGGGACCGGAGTAAGGCCCAGGCGCTGGCCGCTATGCGGCTGCTGCTGAGCCAGATGGATGGCAGGGACAGCAACGTACAAACCCTGCGGCGGCAGCTGAACCATATATTTCCGCTATCGCGGGAGGGAAAAGAAGCGGACCAATTTCACGAGATTTCAAACGGCTGACGAGCCGGTTGAAATATAATACCTGCGCTGAATGTTTTGGACAGTCTGGCCAGATGGTCAAAGCAGAAGGCGCAACCATTTCATGTTGTGGGCGAACAAAGGAATGTTCAAACACATAAACTTTTGCTAAGGAGGCAAAACAAATGCGTATTCAGCACAATATAATGGCTATGAATGCCTACCGCAACTACAACACCAACACCAGCGCTCTGAGCAAGAACCTGGAGAAGCTCTCTTCCGGTTACAAGATCAACCGCGCCGGTGACGACGCCGCCGGTCTGGCCATTTCCGAGAAGATGCGCGCCCAGATCACCGGCCTGAACGCCGCCCAGAAGAACGTCAAGGACGGCATCTCCCTGGTGAAGACCGCTGAGGGCGCCATGCAGGAGATCCAGGACATGCTCAACCGCATGGATTACCTGGCCACCCAGTCCGCCAACGGCACCTATGACAACGAGGTGGACCGCCTCAACCTCCAGAAGGAGGTTGACCAGCTGAAGACCGAAATCAACCGCATTGCCGATTCCGCTAACTTCAACGGCATCAAGCTGCTGGACGGCTCTCTGGATACGGCCACCGGCGCTGCGGGCACCAACGTGGATGTGTCCATCAAGATGGACTGCGACATGGCCCAGCTGCACAAGGCCGGCGCTTCCGCCCAGTACGCCAGCTTTGACATTGATTTGAAGCAGGCCCTGGAGGGCGCTGTCGCTGACGCATCGATTGCGGCCAACTCCACGTTCACGCTGAAGGTGCAGGTTGCCGGTCAGTCCCTCGCAATCACCGTGACAGCCACCACAGCAATCAGCAAGGGCTCTGTGATTGACGTCAGCTCGCTGACCTTTGCAGCGTCGGCAACCTCGGTGCAGCTCACGGGCACACTGGCGGGCGCGGCAGCCTCCGCTGCGTTTACGATGTCTATTGATGATGGCGTTATTACAATTCAGCAGACAAGCGGCAGCGCGATCACCTTTGACGCCAGACAGCAGGTGACGATTGAGGCATCTGGCAGCGCAAAGTTTGGCGAGGATTACTCCTACAACTGCTATGCCCAGAACGTGACAAACGGCGTGGAGAAGAAGGGCAACCAGCTGGCCCACGGTCACTTCGACATCACCGCAGAGGTGGCGACCGCGCTGGCTAACGGCGGCACCTTGAAGATTGGAGATATGTCCATCACCTTCGACAAGGACTCCTCCTCCGTGTCCGGTCAGGTAATTGGCGTGATGGATCTGCTGGATGATAATGGAAAGGTCAAGACGGATGCCGCGACCCTGGAAGAGATCGCTACCCGCGTCACCAGGGCTGCCGCCAGCAGCAGCGTCTTCACCGTTGGCGTGAATGGAAAGACCATCACGCTGGAGGAGAAGTACGACTACTATGACAAGGATGATAAGGACACCTACCTGTTCACCCAGGAGCAGTTCCAGAACAAGGTGAGCTGCACAGGCAAGGCCGTTGCGGGCAAGCCGCTGACCCTCCAGATCGGCGACACCAGCGACAGCTTCAACCAGCTGCAGGTTGGCATCGGCAACATGCACACCGCCTCCATGAAGTCTGCCACCACCGGTCAGTCCATCGCGGACGTTGACATCAGCAATCAGGACAGCGCCGCAAAGGCGATTCAGACCATCAAGGACGCGATCAACTACGTCTCCGGCGTGCGCGGCGACCTGGGCGCTACCCAGAACCGTCTGGAGCACACCCAGAACAACCTGTCCGTGATGGCGGAGAACATTCAGGACGCTGAGTCCACCATCCGCGACACCGACGTGGCTGAGGAGATGATGAGCTACGTGAAGAACAACATCCTGGTCCAGTCCGCCCAGGCCATGCTGGCTCAGGCGAACCAGGTGCCCCAGGGCGTGCTCCAGCTGCTGGGCTAATCAGCGGCCCGGCCTGGACGGTTCTCTTACGAAAACCGATCATATCCAAGCGAGAGAGGGGGCGGGCTCCGGCCCGCCCCTTTTTCTTGTGGAAAGGAATCCGATGGAAGCTATTGAAATTGCCCGCAAGCTGGCCGCCCTGGGCAGCACAGAGGATGCCTGCGACGCATACAGTCTGGTGATTCACCAAAAGGAGGACCCGGCGGCGGAGCTGGAAGCGGCGGCCTATATCCTGCAATCCGGCGGGAACTATAAGGTTTCATATACCTGTTTTCTTGACTTGTACCAACGGGGACATTTCCGGGAGGAAATCTTCCCACTGGTAACCAAGGTGTTCTACGAGCCCAATATTAAGATGATGCAGGGCCGCTACGAGCGGAACTGCAAGCTTTTGAAAAAATATCCCTATCTCTTTCGGAAGGATTTTCTCCCATTTGAGGAGCTTCCCGTTCGCTTTTATCCCTATGACGACAGCCACGGTTATGTACCCTTTTACCGGGAACAGCAGACCTTTGGCGACTATGTAAACTTCAAAAATCCCGTCATCAGCCGGAATTTCTTCAAGGATTTAGAGAATCCGGTTCTGGCCGAGGACGTTACCTCCCAGTATGAACTGGAATATTTGCGCGATAATGTGCGGAAAAGTGAGTATGTAGGGCGGGAAAATCACGTCTACCTGCACTACACAAACTGGTCCGTCTTCTGCTCCTATTTACAATGTCTGAACATGCGCCCTCTGCTGGAGGAGGAGAAGCTGGTCTTTCTGATCGAGGACGAGCGCTCCCTGCACCCCATTGACTTCAAAGCGCGTTTTGGGATTGACTATAGCCAGTATTCTATCAAGCTGGTTGGCATACAGGAGATTACGCGCCTTATTTGGCATACCCAGCTGTCCACCCACAACGGCGGCGACTTTTTTAATGAGGTTTTTGATAATCACCCCAATCTTCTGGTTTTGCCGTCGATTATGATGTCAAATGCAGTAGAGAATGTCAAGGTATTGCGGGATACTCTGGCTTCCGCTGGAAGTGTAAAGCAGGCGATTCAGGTATTCAAGGAGTGGGCCGATCCCCAGCATGCGGAGGAAATCTACCGAATGAAAAACCGCACGGACAAGGATTTCCTGGTGCTCATGTATCTCCAGAACAAAATGGCCACGGCCGGACTGGATCCGGCGTCGCGGATTGTACCTGCGGTCTTCTTCCAGCCCCACTTTTCCAACATCATGTATTCCCTGGGAATAGAGGAGCACACCGGGAGAACCATCCTGGACGCGCCGAACTATGAGGAAATACGAAACTCATCCCTGTTTAAAAATTTCAAATATATCAAAACGTTTACCCCGATGCGCCGCTTTACCACCAGTCACGGCGGTACAGTGAAATTCATGGACGCCATGGCAAAGCAGAGCGTCAAGGATCATGCGGAGGGCAAGAGAAAGACAACTGCTGTGGTCAGCGACGCCATGTCTGAGCGAATTTTTAACCGCAGCTTTATGATTGACCCGGAGGATCGGCTGTATAAGGACAGCATTTTGGTGCGCTTTGAGGACGGCAAGCTGAATCCCAGGGCCACCTTCACCGCTTTGGCGGCATTCCTGGATCTGCCCTATACGGAAAGTATGACTTACTGCTCCGAGGGGGGAGAGGCGTCTGGCTACAGTAAGGTCTACGCGAACGGATTTGATCCGGCGGCAGTCTATCGCACCTATGATGAGTACGTCAATGACAGCGAGCGCTATTTCCTTGAATTTTTTCTCCGAGATGCCTATGAGTACTACGGCTACAGCTTTCAATACTATGATAATGCGCCCATGGATGAGCATCGTGTAGCGGAATTGATTGATAAATTCGAGACCATAGATTATTACATGAGAGAGTCGTGGAAAGCGGTTTTTAGCACAACAAAGCTGAGCGCAGGAAACCGGGAGCTCAGTCCGGAGGCGGAGCAGAAGGTGCGGGACCAGCTTTTGGAAAAGTATATGACCTCCATCAAGGAAAACCGCAGAGAGAACGCAAACATGCTGTTAAGAGGTCTGCGCTTTGTCAATAAAAACGGCCAGCCGCTGCGGATGATGCCCATGCTCCAGCCAACCCCGGAGCTGCTGGAAAATCCAATCTACCACTGATAAGGAAGAGGGTGAATAGGGCCCATGGGAGAAAAGGGGACAGTTTATTTCTTTACTGGCTTGGCCGGCGCGGGCAAAACGACAATCGGCGGATTGTTTCACCGGCGGCTGAAAGCAAGAAAGCCCAATGTGATTCTGGCGGATGGGGACAAGATGCGGATCATCACGCTTAGCACCGGATACTCCACCCAGGAGCGCCGGGACCGTGCGCTGCAAAGCTTCCGCCTGTGGAAGGAGATTGCGGACCAGGGGATCGATGTGGTGGTGTGCAGCATTGCCATGTACGATGCGGTGCGGGACTGGAACCGGGAGAACATAGAAAACTATGTGGAAATCTATGTCAAGACGAATTGGGAGACCCTCATCAGGCGGGACCAGAAGGGCCTGTACAGCTCAGGAAGAAAGGACGTTGTTGGGGTGGATCTGCCGTATGATGAGCCCAAGGAGCCTGACGCCGTGGTGGAAAACGACGGGCAGGAGACGCCGGAGGTAATTGTGGACCGGCTGTGGAGGGCATTTGGGCTGGAGGAGGCGCTGGGATGAATGTGGCGCTGGTTTTTGCAGGCGGCACTGGACAGCGGATGCGGAACAGCGCACGTCCCAAGCAATTTTTAGAGCTCTACGGCAAGCCTGTTATTGCGTATACACTGGAGATATTCCAGGCTCACCAGGAAATTGACGCGATTGTTGTACCGTGCCTGGAGGGCTGGCTGGATCATCTGCAAAGAATTGCGGAAAAGTATGGGATCAGCAAGCTGATAAAGGTCTTACCAGGCGGCGCGACATCACAGCAGTCAAAGCTTCTTGCGCTCCGTGCGCTGCGGGACGTCTGCAGGGACGACGATATCATCCTGATGCACGACGCAGTCCGTCCGCTGATTACAAGCAGGCTGATTGATGATAATCTGACGTGTATCCGGCAGTTTGGAAACGCGATTACTGTGGACCCGTTTACTGAGACAGGCGTAGTAAGTGAGGACGGAAAAACGGTGGAAACGACCATTGAGCGGAAGAAGCTCTATATCGCAAAGGCGCCCCAGACCTTCTACTACGGGGACGCGCTATGGGCCCATGAGGCGGCGCAGAACATGCCGGATTCAACAACCATTGACACCTGTACGATTATGACAACGCTGGGAAAAGAGCTGCATTTCGTTCCCTGCCAATCCAGCAATATTAAAATCACGACGCCTGAGGATTATTACATATTTAAGGCGATTCATGATTTACAGGAGAGTCAGATGGTTTTGGGGATGTGAGAGCAATGCTGAGAAACAACCGGGTATTTCAGGAGGACTTGCATGGGATTTTATCAGTCCCGTTTATCCCCTGGGAACAGCTGCGCGATAAGTCAGTTTTTATTACAGGCGCAACGGGCCTGATTGGCTATACACTGATCTGTGCGCTGCTTCAATACAACTTATCCCGTCAGGGGAATATCCGCATAGCGGCGCTGGTCCGGGACAGAAAGCGGGCGGAGGAAAAGTTTTTCGACTGGTTCCCTGATGTGGAAAATATGCTGACCTTTCATGTGGGGACAGTAGAAGATCTGCCTGAAATGACTGATACGGTGGATTATATTGTCCACTGTGCCTGCCCGACGTCCAGCGCCTACTTTGCAGAGCGCCCGGTGGAAACGATAGAGACAATCTATGCGGGAACAAGGCGCGTCTTAGAGCTCGCCCGGGAAAAACAGGCTTCTGGCGTGGTGTTCCTGTCCAGCATGGAGGTCTATGGCGAGGTAAAGACCCGAGACAAGCTGCGGGAATCAGACCTCGGCCATATTGATATCATCTCGCCGCGCAGCAGTTATCCGGAGGGCAAGCGCATGGCGGAAAATCTGTGCTGTGCTTATGCGAAAGAATTTGGCGTCCCAGTGACCATTGCCCGTCTGGCCCAGACCTTCGGACCGGGCGTAGACAAAAATGATGGCCGCGTCTTTGCTTATATGGCCCGCTGTGCGCTGGAGGGACGGGATATCCGGCTCAATACTGACGGGTCCAAGGAAAATATGTATCTATACACCATGGATGCGGTATCGGCTGTTCTTCTTCTGCTGGCGAGAGGAGAACGGGGGGCGGCCTACAATGCCGCAAATGAGGAGACCTACTGCGCGGTACGGGAGATGGCGGAACTGGTGACAAGCACATTTGGAAAAGGCGTGACCGGCGTCAAGGTGAACGCTGGGCAGGCAGAGGAGCAGCAGTACCGTCCCGCTGGATATTTGAATCTGGATACGTCAAAATTGAAAGCCCTTGGATGGGCGCCGTGCGTCTGTTTGAAAGACATGTATGTCCGTATGATGTCGGCATTTTGAAGATGCGATTAAGGAGCGGATTGAAATGGAGAATGTGTATAAATGGGCTGCAAATCTTTCTGAGATGTACAGCCTGTTGGAGGATGAGCAGTCTAAAAGGCTTTTTTGGGCCCGGCTGCAATATGATTGCGAGCCGAATATGGAAAACGCGATCAAACTCTTTGAATTAGGCGATATAGATGCAGCGGAAAGCTTTCATTGGTGGTCACAGATCACTGAACGTGCAAAAATGTTGCTGCAAAAGGGGAAAAAGCTCTTTTTGTATGGGGCATCCGGTGTTGGTCAGAGAATTGGCGAGTACCTGCTAAAACAGGGAGCCGACTTTTACGCCTATTGTGCAAGAAATCATGGAAAATATGTAAACGGCGTGTTGGGAAAGGCTGTGTATGACCCGGAATATGTTTTTGAACATTGCCAGGAATGCTATGTGCTGATTTGCAGCGCGGAGTCCTCTGAGGAAATCTATGACATTTTGATGGCCCGTCATTTCCCCGAAACGCAGGTCATGTTTTGGGTACGGCCGGTGATTCATAAGACGCTGACTGAGCACCGATATTTTGAGCTTTCGGAATCCCTTTTTAATGGAAAAGCGTTTATAGATGCTGGATGCTATGATCTGGAAACAAGCATCTGCTTTGCAGATTGGTGTGGGAAGAAGTACTCCAAGATTATTGCCTTCGAACCAGATCCTAAAAATTTCCAGAAATGCTGTGACATTGCTAAAGGCGCTGGCCTTCGCATCGAACTGCTGTCTTCCGGATTGAGTGAAAAATCGGGCGAAAAAACGTTTTCCGCCCGATCTGCCTCCGGAAGCCGGATTGTTGGGGATGAAGCGATGCCTGCTGACGGAAAGAGACGTAATACAGGCAGCGAGGTCATTCAAATAAAAACCGCCGCGTTAGATGATGTGGCCACAGGGACAGAAGTCGGATTTATCAAGATGGACATTGAAGGTGCGGAATTGGACGCGCTTTATGGAGCAAAAAATACTATCGTACGAGATAAACCGCTTTTGGCTGTTTGCGTATATCATAAGAGCGGAGATATTTTGGCGATTATGGATTATCTGCACTGTGTGCTTCCAGAATATCGCTTTAAGCTGCGTCATTACAATGGGGCGGGAGTTGTAGGCTCAGAGACAGTCCTATATGCTTTCGTGCCAGCATCACAGAGCTGAGGGTGCAGAGGACGGAATTGTGAATAAAAAGATGCCAAACGAGCTGCTGAGTGTAATTGTACCGGTCTATAATATCCAGCCTTTTGTAGAACGCAGCATTGCCAGCATGGTTGAGCAGACATATGAAAATCTTGAGATTATTCTTGTGAATGATGGCTCTACTGACGGCTCAGAAGAGCTGTGTCGAAAATATGCGGAGCTTGATTCCAGAGTAAAGCTGATTTCCCAGGAAAATCAAGGCGTTACTGCGGCACGGAAGGCCGCCGTAAAAATGGCTTCAGGAACCTATATGGCGTTTGTCGACGGCGATGACTACATTGATAAGGACCTGCTTCAACAGATGATGGATCACCGTGACAGCTTTGATCTGGTGATTGCGCATTGGATGCGGGAATCAGAAAATGGAACGCGCCGCTGCTTTGATAAGCTGATGCCGGGAGCCTATCGGACGCAGGAGGAGATGGATTTTATCCTGGACCATATGATCAACGCGTCCCTGCCAGGCGGGCTTGTTAATCTGAAATCCGGAATCGCCTCTTATCTGTGGAACAAATTATATCGGGCGGATTTCGCTAAGGAGATATATGCGCAGATCAGTGAGACGATTCGAGGCGGGGAGGATATGGTATTTACCTATCTCTACCTTCTCAAATGCCGCTCAGTTTTGATTACAGATATATGTGGTTATCACTATCGGGTCAGGAGCAATTCCATTGCGCATTCGACAAATCGCGGATGTGAGATTATCCGGCGTGAGTGCGACTTGTATGATAATGTCGCACCTGCGTTTATGGCGCATCCGCGGCGTAAAACGCTGATGCCGCAGCTGAAATTAAAGCTGTCGGCCCGTATGGCCCGCACACCGGTTAAAATGGGCTTTCCTCTGGAAGCGCAGCTGGAATTAAAAACCTATCTGTTTCCATTTATCAATTTGCTGGACGGTAAACGTATCGCGCTGTATGGCGCCGGGATGATCGGAAAGCACTATTGGCGGCAGATACATAGGCTTGACGCATGCAGCGTGGTTTTGTGGGTTGACGAGGATTGGAGAACGTTCCAGCGTGAAGGCTTGGAAGTGATTGAAGTAGAGGCGCTTGGCGGTGTGGCATTTGATTTTTTAGTTATCGCCGCTTTGGAGGAAGAGCAGGCGGTGAAAATCAGATCAGAGCTGGTTCTTCAGGAGATACCGGAAAGCAAAATTCTATGGAGGGCGCCGCTGGAGCTTTGAATCGGCTTATAGGGGAACATTATGGACAAAAATATTGCCGTCGCCGGCATGGGCTATGTGGGACTGTCTGCTGCCATTCTTCTGGCGCAGCATAACCGTGTTACTGCCGTTGATATCGTACCGGAAAAGGTCAGGCTGATCGGCCAGAGGAGATCGCCTTTTCAGGATGAGTACATTGAAAAATATCTTGCTGAAAAAGAATTGGACCTGACGGCGACGACAGATGAAAAGCTGGCCTACAGCGATGCGGAGTATGTGGTAATTGCCGTCCCAACCAACTATGACAGTGAGACAAATTATTTTGATACTTCTGCTGTGGAAAAGGCAATTCATTCTGTGATGTCCTGCAATCCCAATGCCGTTATGGTAATCAAAAGCACCGTACCCGTTGGCTATACTGAGGCGGTGCGGTTAAAAACCGGGAGCCCCAATATTATTTTCAGTCCAGAGTTCTTGCGAGAATCCAGAGCGCTTTACGATAACCTGTATCCCAGCAGGATCATTGTCGGAACAGATCTGGGGGACAAGAATCTGATGGAGGCAGCCCGAGGCTTTGCCGCCCTGCTCCAGGAGGGGGCGGCGAAACAGGATATCCCAACATTATATATGGGATTTACTGAGGCGGAGGCAGTCAAACTGTTTTCCAACACGTATTTGGCTTTGCGCGTCTCTTATTTTAATGAGCTGGATACCTATGCTGAAATGAAGCGCTTAGATTCAAAGGTGATTATTGACGGCGTCTGCCTTGATCCAAGGATCGGAACGGGCTATAACAATCCCAGCTTTGGTTATGGCGGTTATTGTCTGCCCAAGGATACGAGACAGCTGCTGGCAAACTACTCGGATGTTCCGGAAAATCTAATCGAGGCTATTGTAGCCAGTAACCGCACGCGTAAAGACTTTATTGCGGATCGGGTATTGACGAAGGCGGGATATTACAACTACTGCGGAAAAGGGAACTATGCGCCAGGCGCGGAGCACTCCTGCGTTATAGGCGTCTACCGGCTGACAATGAAATCCAACTCCGATAACTTCCGTCAGAGCAGCGTCCAGGGAGTGATGAAGCGGATCAAGGCGAAGGGCGCTGCCGTGGTGGTATATGAGCCGCTATTGGAGGATGGAAGTACTTTTTTCGGCAGCAGGATTATAAACGATCTGGAGCAATTTAAACGCCAATGTGATGTGATTCTTGCAAATCGCTGCGATGGCTGTTTGGCAGATGTCAAGGAGAAGGTTTATTCTCGGGATATTTATCAGGTGGATTGAGGTTCAATCAATCTGTATGCGCCCCCTCATGAACGCAGATAGGAACAGATATGAATCATTATGTTATATTAACCGCCAATATCCATCCAATCGGCGGAATGCAGGCGTATAACGCTGGAAAGGTAAAGTTTCTGGAGGCTGAGGGCTGGGTGGTCCACATTTTTTTCAGCGGAAGAAGCAATAGCGGCGGATGCGCCATAGAAAGCCTGCAGAAATATACGGCTGGGTGGTTTCCAGAGATTTCTATTCCCCCGGGAAATTGGCCGGCCTTTATCAGAAACTCCGTACTTCAGGATATGTGCGGGCAAATTGGTGACACCGAAGATAAGATATTGATTGAGTCGCAGGCGTCCGCATATGCGCTATGGGGAGAGCTGCTGGCAAAATTGCTGGGCGGAAAGCATGTGTGCTTTATCTGTAACGAGACTTTTCGCGGAAAAGATAGATTTTATGAGGAATACCTGGATTTTTTTGACTTCAAACACAGAAGAAAAGAAATTGCGGGTATACATGACACCTCGATATCTCAACTTTTTGAGGGGTATAAATATGTCTCATTGGAGGAGAACGCGGTGTTTGTGGCCGCAACCGAAGGACTTGTTCAGGATGTGGAGCATGACGCAGTTTCACAAATAAAGCGAATGGATTGGAATATATGCTATATCGGCAGAATTGAAAAAGGATATGTTCCTGCGATTTTGATGGATGTGCGTAAGTTTTCCGATGCACATCCGGAAAAAAAGATCCAATTTATATTTGTCGGGGATGTCAAAAAGCGAATATCACTCATTGAGGAGACCTTCTCAGATGCAAAAAATGTTAAGCTGGTATATTTAGGAAACTGCGTTCCTATCCCGCGCATGCTGTATACCAAGGTAGACGCCGTTATAGCGGGCTCGGGTTCTGCGATACACTCCGCATGGGAGAACGCGCTGACAGTGGTTGCGGACGCTGAAAATTTCAAGGCAAACGGGGTGTTGGGGATTGACACCTTTAATGCGCTTTACCGCGAAGATAGCGGAGAGCAGACAACCTATGACGCAATGCTTGAGAAGATCCTTGCTCGGGGCGAATATGCGGACAAAACAATCTGCATGCAGATGTTACCGCCTCCGGAGCACTACTACCGGGAGCACTTCAAGCTGATTAAAGGATCGAATAAAACAGAAGAATATTATAACGTATTAGAAAAAAGAAAGTTTTCTCATAAGCCGTCATGGATATTTTATCGATGCGACTGGATGATAAAGATTCTATATCGTAAATATTTTCCTCAATGCCACGGAGAGGTGAGGTGAACGAAAGTGACATATATATCTGACCTGCACACCCACAGCAGCGCCTCAGACGGACAATATGCTCCCGCGGAGCTGGCGCGCCTGGCAAAGGAGCGGGGTCTGGAGGCGCTGGCGCTGACGGACCACGACACGCTGGACGGCCTGGACGAGGCCGCCCAAGCCGGTGCGGCGCTGGGCCTGCGGATTCTGCGGGGCGTGGAGCTGAGCGCCAGAGAGTATCGAAATCTCCATATTCTTGGCTACAGCTTTAGCACCGGACCCTCTCCGCTGTCGAATCTCTGCCAGGAAATGCGAGGCCGCAGAAACCGGAGGAAATATGAGATCATGGACTATCTGCGGTCAAAGGGCGTGGACATTCCTCTGGAGGAGGTGGAAGCGCTGGCGTCCGGGGGCGTAGTGGGGCGGCCCCACTTCGCACAGGTGATCGTCCGCCACGGCTACGCGGCTGCCAACCATGAGGCCTTTGACCGCTGGCTGGACACGGAGGAGTTTCAGGAGATCAACAACCGCTTCAAGGTGGACGCGAGGACCTGCGTGGAGGCTGTCAAGGCAGCCGGCGGGAAGGCGTCTCTGGCCCACCCCTATCAGATGAAGCTGGAGGATGAGGCGCTGACGGCGCTGGTGGGAGAACTGGCCGGGTATGGCTTGGACGCCATTGAGTGCTATTATCCCCGTCATACAGCGGCACAGCAGACCCTCTATCTGCGCCTGGCGGAGAAATATGGCCTGCATATTACCGGCGGCAGCGACTTCCACGGGGAACGGGTCAAGCCGGATATCCAGCTGGCGGCGTTGGAGCTGGAGCTGGAGTGGCTGCTGTAAGCGGCGTATACAGGAGAAAATCTGTGGAAAAAATCAATGTTACCCGCTCCTCCATGCCAAGCTTTGAGGAGTACATCGAGGAGATCCGAGGCCTGTGGGACAGCCGGTGGCTGACCAACAACGGCGGCAAGCACCAGCAGCTGAAGGCCGGGCTGGCGCGGTATCTGGATGTGGATGGCCTGGAGCTTTTTGTCAACGGACATATATCCATCGAGCTGGCCCTCCAGGCGCTGAGCCTCCGGGGCGAGGTCATCACCACGCCCTTCACCTTCGCCTCCACCACCCAGGCCATTGTCCGCAGCGGCCTCACGCCGGTGTTCTGCGACATTGATCCGGTTACATACACCATGGACACGTCAAAGCTTGAGCGCCTGATAACGGGCCGGACCTGCGCCATTCTCCCGGTTCATGTGTACGGGAATGTCTGTGCGGTGGAGAAAATAGAGGAAATTGCCGCAAACCACGGTCTGAAGGTCCTCTATGACGCGGCCCACGCCTTCGGCGTCCGGTACCGCGGCCGGGGGATCGGGCGCTTTGGGGATCTGTCCTGCTTCAGCTTCCACGCCACCAAGGTGTTCCACACCATTGAGGGCGGCGCGGCCTGCTTCCGTGATGAGGCGCTGGGGGTCAGGCTGGCCCGGCTGAAGGACTTCGGCATCAACGGTC